>Ga0310345_10000070_pt1 | contig 227344 bp, 188 predicted proteins | sample HC15DNA20500_MG_FD_204667 | JGI IMG/M metagenome (GOLD analysis project Ga0310345, IMG submission 204667) | Marine microbial communities from station ALOHA, North Pacific Subtropical Gyre - HC15-DNA-20-500_MG | ecosystem: Environmental > Aquatic > Marine > Oceanic | place: Pacific Ocean... | reverse complement strand
GAGGGTTTGCACCAAACCCTCCAAGAAACTCAAGAAGTGGCAAACAATGGCGCCGGGGGGCAGCCCCAGCCCGCTACCGCGACGACTGACCCCGAGACGACGGCAGGCGACGAGTGCAGCGAGGTCGCCGCACGCGCGCGCCACTCGAGTCGTTCGATCCCGCGGCAGCGGGCGGCCAGCTCGCGCGCAGCGCGAGCGCGAGCCGCAGGGCCCCCGGCGCTCCGCGCCGGGGTCGGGGCCGAGCGGAGCGAGGCCCCGGAGTGGGTGGGGGGGCCCCGCGGAGCAGGTGCAGCGATGTTTGCGGAGGCGTAGCCGGAGCGAACATCGTTGTGCCGGCGCAGCGGGGGGGCGGGGGCGGACCCGCCCCTGCCCAGCAAACTCAGCCGGGCTGACGCTCGAGCAGGAGCACCCGGCCGCCGCGGATCACGGCGACGCGTCGGCCGCTGGGTGAGACGGCGGCGTCGCTCGGCGCGCCCTCGCGCTCGGCCCAGCCCTCCGGCCAGAGCAGGGTGGGGGCGCCGCCGCCGGTGCGGTGGAGGAGCACGCCGAGCCCGCGGAGCTCGACCCGGTAGCGGCCGTCGGCGGTGATGGCGCCCGGGGGCAGCGGGGCCGGGGGCGGGGTGCCCGCGCTCAGGGTCTCGGGGGTCCCGGCCGGATCGGCGCCGACGGTGAGGGGCGCCACCCGGAGCTCGGCGCCGCGCGCCGCGACCACCCCCTGCGGCGCCCAGCCGAGGATCTCCCAGCCGCCGTCGTCGCGACGCTGCGCGGCCGAGAGCTCGGCGCCTTCGCCCTCGCAGGCGCCGGCCGGCGGCTCGCGCGGCTCGAGGAGCGGGGTCGCGTGGGTCGGCCCGAGCGCGCGGCCGCTCACCACGCTGCCGGCGGGCACCACCCGGAGCACGAAGCCGGCGCAGCGGCGCTCGACGCCGGCCACCGCGAAGCGCTTCGAGGGGTCGAGGATGCGCTGATCGGCGCGCTGCACGTCGAGCGGCTCCTCCTCGCCGGTGCCGACGTTCCAGATGCGGGGCGACGCGCCGCGGAGGAAGACGTGATCCTCGTCGAGGAAGCCGAGCGTGCTGAGCCGGGCCACGTCGCCGCCGGCCGCCTGGTGGGCCGGGCCCTCCCGGACCGAGACGCCGCCGGTCGCGGGGGCCTCGGCGATCGCGCGGCGCGCGTAGTCCCGGCGCTCCTCGTTGATGAGGTAGCCGGAGGTGTCCATCGCCGCGAAGGCGTCGAGCGCCCGGAGCAGCTCGCCTTCCCTGGCGTGACCGCGGACGAGGTTGGTGATCGCGCGGCCCGCGGCGTCGGACTCCCCGCAGCCGAGCCCGGCGCTGCGGCCGATCCGGAGGCGCGCGCGTCCGGGCTCCCGGCAGAGGACCTCGTGCAGCGCCAGCACGCCGCGGGACTCGGCCACCGCCCGGGAGGCGTTGCCCCGCAGCAAGCGCAGCGCCGATCGCGACCGGTCGACGAGCGTCGCCTCGGGCTCGTCGGCGTCGCGGGCGAGGCCGCTCGGGCGGTCGAGCCAGGGCAGCTCGAGCTCGTGGGTGGCGCCGTCTCGCTCGAGCCGGGCGGTGACCACGAGATCGTCGTGGCCGTCGTCGTCGCGATCGGCGAGCGCCCACCGGAGGCTCATCGCGCCGGGCGCCCGCTCCTCGGGGGCCAGCACCGCGAGGTGCTCGAGCACCCTCGGCGTCTCCGGGTGCGCGACGATCCAGTGCTCCATGCGCCCGGCGGCGGGCTGCGCCTCGCAGCGGAGGTCGGCGCTGGCGACGATCCACTCGGCGCCGATCGGCTGGAGGTTGGCGTCGGCGATGACGCAGCCCTCGGGCGCCGCGGGGGCGCGGCCGAGGTTGCGAGGCGGCGCGAAGGTGGCGCCCTCGCGGTTCGAGAACCAGAGCTGCACCGGCGCCTCGGGCGGACCGGCGGCGACGATCAGGGCGTCGCGGTCTCCGTCGCCGTCGACGTCGTGCGCCCAGAGCGAGCGGATCGAGCCCTCGAGCAGGATCGGCGCGCCCTCCACGTCGACCCGGGTGGTCCCGTCCCCGAAGGCGCGCGCGCTCGGCAAGTCGGCGTGCGCCGGTCGCTCGCGATCCGGGGTGTCGTCGTCCTCCGTGGCGCGCACGCCGGTGTCGAGCCCGAAGGGCACGGGATCGCCGCCCGAGCACGAGCTGCAGCCGCTCGCGAGGAGCACGCCACACGAGGCGAGGAGTGGGACGAGCCGGGTCATGCGGCCGTGATAACAGCGGGCCCGCCGGATCGCATCCATCCGTGTAAGCCGGCTGACACCTCCGCGCGTGCGGTCACACACGACAGGTAGGCGGGACCATTCCCTTTTTTCCGACGCAGGAATATCGTCGCGGGGCGCCGTGCCCCGCCTCCTCCACGTGTCCTGCGCGCTCTCGATGCTGCTCGCGTCGCCCGTGCTGGCGCAGCCGGCGGACGATCCGGAGGCCGACGTCGAGGCCGAGGCAGGCGTCGAGGCCGAGCCCGGGACCGAAGCCGAGGCCGAGCCCGAGCCCGAGCCCGAGTCCGAGGCCGAGTCCGAGGCCGAGACCGAGGCCGAGCCCGTGACCGAGTCCGTGACCGAGCCGGATCCGGCGGAGGTCGCGCCGGAGCCGGGCGGGATGGGGACGCTCGAGGAGGCGGAGTCGGGGCCGCCGCAGGACGAGGCGGACGAGGACGAGGAGGCGGCGGAAGAGGAGGCGACGGCCGAGGAAGAAGAGGAGGGCGGGCTCACCTTCGGCGGCAGCATCGGCGGCGAGTACCGGCACCGGGTGGTGTTCATGAGCGACTTCCCGCTCGACCCGCTGCCCCGCACCGACCCGGCCGTGACCGGCGAGTACGGGCCGAACTTCTGGGGGGAGCAGTGGCTCCGCCTGCACGGGGAGCTGGCGCTGCGGCCGGTGCTCCGGCTGTACGGCGAGACCGATCTCGTCTGGGGCGTGGCCTACGGGGACCTGACGCAGGGGCTCGACCCGGCCGCGTGGCCGCGCGACGACTACGGCTACCCGGGCCTGCGCCTCCGGCAGCTCTACCTCGAGTGGATCACGCCCATCGGCTTGCTGCGGGTCGGACAGATGGCGTTCAGCTGGGGCCTCGGCATCATCTCGAACGGCGGCGACGACCCGCCGGTCTTCGGGGACTACCGCTACGGCGACCTGGTGCGGCGGCTGCTGTTCGCGACCAAGCCCGCCGGGCGCGACAGCCCCTTCACGATCGCGGTGGCCGGGGACTGGGTCGCGTGGGACCTCATCGCCGACTTCGACGGGCGCGGGGACCTCGCGTTCCAGGGGCTGCTCGCCGCGTTCTACGAGGACGACGAGGACAACCAGATCGGCGCCTACGCCGCCTACCGCCACCAGACCAACACGCTGAACGACGAGCTGAGCGTGTTCGTCGGCGACGTCTTCGCGAAGCTCCACTTCGCCGAGCCGAGCGGCGGGCGCATCCGGGTGGCGTTCGAGGGCGCCTACGTGCGCGGCGAGACCAGCCTCACGCGCACCGTCGCTCACCCGCAGCAGGAGGTGGAGCAGCTCCTCGCCGTCGCCCAGCTCGGCCGGGTCAGCCCGCACCTCGACGTCATCCTCGAGGGCGGCTACGCGAGCGGCGACTCGAACGCGGAGGACGCGTTCCAGCGCCGCGGCACGATGGACCCCGACCACCGGGTCGGGCTCGTGCTCTTCCCCGAGGTGCTCGCGGCCCAGAGCGCGCGCTCGGCGCACCTCGCCCGGTCCCCCGAGCTCTTCGGGCGGCCGAGCCGCGGGGCCGAGCTGCTGCCCACCAACGGCGGGGTGGCCAACGCGTACTACCTGTTCCCGTACGCGATCTGGCGGCCGCTCGACTGGATCGACGTGCGGCTCGGCGGCGTCGTCGCCTGGAGCAGCTCGGACGTGGTCGACCCCTTCGCGCAGCGCGCGCGGTCTCGCTCGGTCAACTACCGGGGCGGCGATCCGTCGCGGCGGGACCTCGGGCTCGAGCTCGACGGCGCGGTGCGGCTGCACGGCGAGATCTCCGAGGGCGTGACCCTCAGCGGCGGCGTGGAGGGCGGCGTGCTCTTCCCGGGCGCCGCCTTCGAGGACGCGGACGGGAACCGGATGGACACCGTCGGGATGGCGCGGCTCCGATTGGGTTTGCGGTACTGAGAATTGAGAGGGAGACGGATGCGAAGGATCGTTGGCTTGGCCTGGGCGCTCACCCTGTGTGGCGCTCTGATGTTCGGTTGTGACGGCGGGAGCGCCGAGGAGGACTCGGGGACCGGCGGCGGCGACGACGCGGGCGCCACCACGCTGCCCGAGCTGCCCCCCTCGGCGGTCTTCGCGGAGGTGGACGAGCGCTACGAGCCCACCTCGCTCGACTGGAGCTGCCTGGACACGGGCGTGGAGCCCACCCCGGGCGAGCCCGTCGACGTGCGCTTCGAGCTGATCGACTTCCAGGACGACTTCCCGGTCGACGAGGTCGACGTCTGGCTCTTCAGCGACAACGAGATCGGCGACGACTGCAGCGGGCCGGGCTGCCAGATGTTCACCACCGGCGCGGACGGCAGCGCGATGGTCACCCTGCCCGCGGGCGGGTGGTACGCCTACCGCGTGCTGCCGAAGGACGGCCCGACCCGGCAGTCCTCGGTCTTCGGCGTCTTCCAGTACAACGAGCCCGCGCCCGCGGCCGACGGCATGGCCGTGCAGGGCAACTCGGTCTCGGGCAAGACCATCGACCTCATCCCGGCCCTGCTCGGCATCTCCCGCGAGGAGGGCACGGCCACCGTGTCCGGCCGGATCAGCGACTGCGGCGGCGGGTTCGTCGAGAACGCGATCATTCGCCTCTACGACCCGGAGGGGAACCTCGTGGAGCAGGGCACGCTCGGCGACGAGCCGTCCTACCACTTCTTCAACGGCGACGCGTCGAACAACCTGCCGGAGCAGGCGCGCGAGATGTCGCACCGCGACGGGCTCTACGTCGTCGTCCAGGTCCCGGTCGTCGACGACCGCCCCTACCGCATCGAGGCCTACGCCAACGTCGAGGGCGAGACCCGGCTGGTGGGCTGCGAGTCGGCGCGGATCTTCGCCGACGCGGTGACGATCGTGAACATGACGCCGCTCCGGAGCGACGCCCCGGCGGGCTGCCCGGCGCCTTGACGGGCCCCGGGGCCCGGGGGCCTGTCGAAAACTGGCGAAGTTTTGGCAAGATCTCGTTGACTTGTGGGCGGCCGCCGTTGGAAAACGGGGCCGGGGTGGGACTTCTCGCCCGGGAGGAGCGATGAAACGGGCTGGGCTGATCGAGCGAGCCGTCCTTTGGGCTTCGTGCCTGTTGGCGATGGCGTGGGCGCCTCTGGCGCTCGCGCAGCCGACCGAACCCGAGGGCGAAGAGACCGAGACGACCGAGACGGAGGGTGAGACCTCCGAGGAGGACGAAGGGGTAGGCGTCGACGCCGACACCCCCGACGACATGCTCGGTCACGAGGAGGTCCCGCCGCCGGAGGGCCTCGAGGACGAGGACGCGGAGGACATGGACCGCGGGGACATGACGACTGTCGCCCCGCCGCCGCCCCCTCCGCCGCCGCCCCCGCCGCCGCCGCCGCCCTCGCCGGGCGCGGGTGGAGGAGGGGACGGAGAGGACGCCGACACCGGCATCCCCATCAACTTCGATCTGCACGGCTACTACCGCGCGCGTCTCGTCACCACCGACGCTCACCCCGTGGCGGGCTCGGTCGCGCGGGACGACGCCGGGCACGCGGCCTACGGCTTCATGCGGCTGCGCTTGAACCCCTCGATCCTCTTCGGGAGCGATCGCGAGGCTCCGGTCGCCGCGCTCCGGATGCAGATCGACGCGCTCGACAACGTCGTCTTCGGCGACAACGCGCGCGCCGCGGGCACGCCGCTCTTCGCGGCCGACCCGACGCGCACGAGCCTGCTCGACGGCGACCTGGACGACTACTTCTTCCTGCGCCGCCTCTGGCTCGAGTTCCTGATCCCCATCGGTCAGGTGCGCATCGGCCGGCAGCCGTCGCACGGCGGGCTCGGCCTGCTGTTCAACGACGGCAACGAGTTCCGCAACGACTTCGGCGACGCGCTCGACGGCACGACCTTCGACCGCATCCTCTTCGCCACCCGGCCGCTCACGATCTTCAACGCGCTGACGCGCGGCGACTCGCGGCCGACCCCCCTCATCTTCGCGCTCGCCTACGACTGGCTGGCCGAGGACACCCTGGGCGTGGGCGCCGACCCGGGCACCCGCTCGCCGTTCCCCTTCGCCTGGCTCCCGGGCGGCGAGGACGACGTCTACCAGACGACCATGGTGCTGGCGTGGCGCGACGAGGACTTCAACAGCGAGGTCAACGCGCGCGACGAGCTGACCGCGGGTCTCGTGATGGTCTACCGAGGCCAGGACTCGTCGGACAGCGACATCTACATCGGCGACTTCTTCTACCGCCTCCGCTGGAGCGCCTTCGGCCGCCGGGCCCCCGGCCTCTACTCCGAGGGTGAGCTCTACACGATCCAGGGCACGACCTACGGCCTCGGCTCGGTGGACGACACCACCGGTCGCGTCGGCGCGAACAAGGGCGCCAACGTGTGGGGCGGCGCGGCCCGGATCGGTCTCGATGACCCGATGTGGGGCTTCTACCTCGAGAGCGGCTTCTCCACCGGTCAGTCGGATCTGCTCGCGACCCTCGCGGCGGCGAGCCCGCCGGCGGGCTGCGCGCCGGGCGACACCTGCCTGTCGCTCAACCAGCGGCCGAACAACCCCGCCTACCAGGTGGGCCTGCTCCTCTACCCGACCGTGCTCGCGGTCCGCACCGCGGCCGCCTACGGCGAGACCTTCAACTCGGTCTGGTCGGGCGGCGGCGTGTGGAACTCGGTTTACTTCCTGCCGCGCGTCTCCTTCCGGCCCCTGCCGGGCGTGGAGCTGCTCGGGCAGTTCATCCTCGCGTTCGCCGACGAGGCGAACCTCCCGCTCGCCACCGACCGGACCGGCGCGGACCGCAACTGCGGCCTGGACGAGGACTGCATCCTCGGCTGGGAGGCGGACGTGGCCCTCAAGATCAGCTGGGGCCCGAACGACGAGATGCGGTGGTCGAACGAGTTCGGCATCATGAACGCCGGACCCGCCCTCGGCCCGCGCCTCGCGACCTCCGTGATCTGGACGCTCCAGTCGAGGATCGCCTTCGTCTTCTGAGGGCGGCTCGAAGGAGTGGAGGAGGGCGTCGGCTTCGGTCGGCGCCCTCTCTTCGTTTCGGGCTGCGCCGCAAATTTCGGAGAAGCGCCCTCGCTCCGTAGGATCGGAGGCGTGAGGGGAAGCTGGGCAGCGCTCGCGATCACGTTGATCGCCACCACCGCGTCGGCGGATCGACGCACCCACGTCGTGGACGCGGGGGAGTCGCTCGGCGCGCTCGTCGTCCGCTACCACGTCTCGGTGGACGAGCTGCGCCGCTGGAACGCGATCGACGGCGACACCATCCAGGTCGGGCAAGAGCTGGTGGTCGAGGAGGGCCCGGTCTTCCGCTACACGGTGGTGCCCGGCGACACGTTGGGGTGCATCGCTCGACGCTTCGATCTCCCGGTGGAGCAGATCGTGGCCGACAACGTCGGCGTCGCCACGCGGCTGGACGTCGGGCACGAGCTCGTGCTGCGCGGGGTCGAGGCGCCGCCGGAGACGGGCCAGGCGCCGCCGGCCATCGTGCACGTGGTGGCGCGCGGCGAGACGCTCTCGCACATCGCGCGGGACCACGGCGTGGAGGTCTCCGAGATCCTGAGCCACAACCCCGGCCTCGACCCCGACCGGGTGCGGGTCGGGCGCGAGCTGTCGATCCGACCCGGTCCGACGAGCGCCAGCGTCGGCGCGCCCAACTGCGGCGCGATCCGTGGCGGCGTGCAGCTCGGGGCCCACCCTGCGTACGTCCTCCGCAACCCCGAGCGCGCCTGGGCCACCCGGACCACCGTGCGCCGCCTGCGCGCCGCCTTCGACGTCGTGCACCGCCGCCACCCGCGGGCCGCGCGGGTCCGCGTGCACGATCTCTCGCTCGAGGGCGGCGGCCCCATCGACGACCACCGCAGCCACCAGTCGGGGCGGGACGTCGACATCACCTACTACCAGCGCCGCGGCTGCGACGCGGAGGACGGCTGCCCCCTGAGCCGCGTCGACCCCGACGGCCTCGACGTGCGGAGGCAGTGGACCTTGCTCCACCGGTGGCTGCGGCGAGACGAGGCCGAGGCCATCTACGTCGACTACGCCCTCCAGGCGCCGCTCTATCGCGAGGCGCGCCGGCGCGGGGCGAGCCGAGCCCAGCTCGAGCGGTGGTTCCAGTATCCGCGCGGGCGCTGGCACGCCGACGGCGTGGTCCGGCACTTCCCCAACCACCGCGATCATCTGCACGTGCGCTTCGCCTGCGAGGGCGAAGAGAGGTGTCGATGACGCGATTCGGCGAATCGCGCCCGCGCCGGATCGGTTAGGCTCCCGGATGGAGGGCGAATGAGCGAGGACGCGGTGGCGATCTGGCGGCGCTTCGACGAAGAGGTGGGGGACGCGCTCCTGCGCGCGGTGAGCGGGGCGTTCGCCTTCGTCGCCTGCGCGGACGCCCACCTGGCCGACGCCGAGGTGGACCGCTTCCTCGCCTGGGTCGCCGAGCAGGACGCCTTCGAGAAGCTCCCGGCGGACCGGCTCGAGGGCCACTTCCGTGGCCTCGCCGACGCCTTCGCCAAGGACTTCGCCGAGGGAGAGCGCCGGGCCACGGCGTCGGTCTCGGCGGTGAGCGACGACCCGCGGGCCCGCGAGCTGGTGTTGAGCGCGGCGCGGGTCGCGGTGGTCGCGGACGAGCGGTTGATGGAGGTCGAGGAGGCGGCGGTGGCGCGGGTGCGCGCCGCGCTGGGGCTCCCGACGGAGGGGGATCTGGGATGACGGAAACGATGACAATTCACGACGGGCTCGCGTATTCTCCGCGCATGCGTCGCGCATGGATGCCCTTCGTCGCTCTCTCCCTGCTGGCCTTCGGATGTGCGGAGCAGCCTCGTTGTGTCGACCGCGGGACGCCGGAACGGCCCCGGCCGGAGGCGCGCTGCAACGTGGACAAGGTCCCCGTCTGCGGCGACGACCCCAACGAGATCTACGACCCGGCGTCGGGCGCGCTGCGGCCCGTGCCGCCGGCGGGCTCGACCTGCGCCGGCGAGGAGAACTGCCGAGCGCGCGTCGACTGCGCGACCGGTGAGTCCGAGCCGGTCTGCTCGAACGGCGCCACGCCCTACTGCGTGCGCGGCGAGACCACGACCCTGCGCCCGATGATGCCTCCGCCCGCCGACTCCGGCGTCACCCCCGAGGAGGACTCGGGCGTCGACACCGACGCGGGCTCGAGCGACGACGCGGGCACGGACGACGCCGGCGCGGGCGACGACGCCGGTCCCGCCGACTCGGGCGTCTGAGCGCGCCGCGAGGCTCGATCGAGGGGCGCCGCCTGGCGGAGCCCCTCGATACTCAATTGTGGGTGGCGGCTGGCCGCCGGGTCCTGGCTTGCTCGTTGGTCGGGCAGGGTCGGGGATGACCGATTTCTCGCAGAGATGGGGCGTGGCGTCGGGACGGTGCCTCGCCGGGTCGTGCCGGGATGGCCGCCGCTCGTCAGCCGTTCCTCGGCGTCAGTTCAGATAGCGCGGCGGCTCGTCGTCTCCGCCGCCGCGGAGGACGCGGAGGTCGGGGCCGCTGCGGCGCTTCGGCTTGGTCGGCTTCTTCGGGGTGCGCGGGCGCGTGATCCACTTGGCGAAGCCGACGCCGGCGCCGATCGAGGCGGCCTGGGTGGCGAGCACGAACGGGTCCTTCGCCAGCACCGCCATCAGCGCCGAGAGCCCGATGCCGATCGCCAGCGCGGTCCACGCCTGGAGCCGGATCATCAGGGGGAAGAGCATGATCTCCCGGCCGCGGAAGATCACCGGGAAGGCGCCGAACGCGGCCGCCGCCACGACGCCGGCGCCGTGAGGCGGGTAGACGCGCAGGCTCACCCCGGCGACGTGGAGGAGCGCGGCCAGCGCGAGCGCGCCCGCCGCTCCGGACAGCACGCCCACCGCGGTGAGCTGCAAGGCGCGCTTGGCCCCGAACGCCTCCTCGAAGGGCGAGAGGAAGAAGTAGATCATCACCAGCGTGATCGCGGCGCTGAGCAGCACCGCCGGATCGGCCGGCCACACCATCCAGTAGGTGAGCGGCTGCCACGCCAGCATCCAGGCGTTGCCGTCCATGAAGCCGACGTTGAGCGCGGTCGGCTCGAAGATCGGGAAGCCGCCCACGTTCTGCACGATGGCGACGGTGACGAACGAGACCCCGAGGAAGATCAGGAGCTTCTTGACCGTCGGGGTGAGCCGGGGGAACTGGAAGCGCACGCTCCTCAGGATGTAGTCATCCGGGCCCCCCAGGGCAACCGAGGGCTAGGGCGTCACGTCGACGACCGGGACCATCTCCCCGGGCGAGACGCAGTGGTCGCCGCTGCACGCCTCTCCGGCCGGGCAGGCCGCGCCCGCGCCGCAGAAGGTCTGGCAGCGCCCGCCGATCCGGCACTCGCTGCCGCGCTCCACCGAGAGGTCCTGCGGATCGGTGGCGAAGCGGACGGCGCCCTCCGCGTCGAGCGCCTCGAGGTGGGCCCGGTAGGTGAAGCCCGGCAGCGCCCGCGCGCCGACCGCTCCGTTCGCGCACGGGACCGACGAGTCGCCGACCACCGCGCCGCCGCCCAGGTCGTCGAACACGAGCGCGACCGTCTCCACGCCGGCCGCCTCGCAGGTCGTGGTGTTGGCGTTCTGATCGCCGAACGCGAACCGCGCGCTCACCGTCCCGGTGTAGAAGGCGCCGACGGGCACGACGATCGGCGCGCCGCCCGCCTCTGCCACCGCCTCGGCGCTCTCGCCGATGGCCACCACCGCGCCGGTCCCGTCGATCGCCTCGAGGCGCACCGTCCAGGTGCCGGCGGCGACCACCTCGCCGCTCCCGCGCCGACCCGCGGTGTCGAACACGCCGGCCTCGCCCCCGTCGCTCGACGCGGTGCAGCTGAAGAAGAGCCCGGGGTGGGGCACCGGCCGCCGCTCGTCGAGGAAGGTCACCCGGACCCGACTCGCCCCGAGCGCGGCGCAGCTCGCGTCGGTCGGCGCCTCCCCGTCGATCGTCCACTGCCCCTGGATCGACACCGCGTTGCCCACCGGGTCGAAGTCGCTGAGCGAGACGCACCCCGCGAGCAAGACCCCGAGCCCGACGCCGAACGTTCTCCGCACGCCCCGATCCTAGCCGCTCCCGCCCCGGCGTCACGCCCGACCCACGAGAAGTCAAAAAGCGATCGTGAAGAAACGTTGGGCCATCGCCTACGATACGCTCCGTCGGGAGGAATCATGTGCAAGGCAACTACCAGTCTCGTCCTCATGCTCGCCTGCGTCGCCACGGCCTGTGGTGAGGGTAGCTCGTGTCGGCCTGGCGAGACCGTTCTCGCGGACGGGGGCTGCGAAGCGCCCGTCGATTCAGGCGCGGACGACGACGCAGGAAATGCCTGCGAGAGGGACGTAGACTGTGATGACGGCATCTTCTGCAACGGCGTAGAACTCTGCCGTCCCGCCGCATCGGCCGCGGATTCTCGAGGCTGCGTCGCCCCCTCGGCTTCGCCCTGCGTGGCGGGCCAGAGCTGCGATGAGGCGGGACGTCTCTGCATCACGGATTGCGCCGATGGCGCTGACGCCGACGGTGACGGATACGACGCGGTCGAGTGCGGAGGCGTGGACTGTGATGACTCCGATGCGGATCGCTACCCGGCGAACCCGGAGCGATGCGACATGAAAGACCAGGACTGTGATGACTCCACGCTCGCCGGCAGCGACGGAGATGCAGACGGCGACGGGTTCATCGATGCGATGTGCTGCGCACCCAACGAGGCTGGCGAGCTGCGATGCGGTCGGGACTGCGACGACTCCATGTCGGGCGTGAATCCTGGCAGCCCGGAATCCTGCAATGAGACCGACGACGATTGCGACGGGACGGTCGATGAGGGTCTGCTCTCCCGCTTCTTCCGAGACAACGACGGGGATCTCTACGGCACGAGCGAGGACAGCATCACCGCCTGCGTCCGACCGGCTGGGTATGCACCGGTGGATGGCGACTGCGATGACGCTGATCGGGGCATCAGCCCCGTCGCTCGAGAGATCTGCGATTCCATCGACCAGGACTGCGACACGATCGTGGACGAGGCCGCCGAGGAGCTGGGAAGCCGAGAGCATTGCGGCGCGTGTTTCGACGAATGCCAGTTCGAGTGCCTGGCGGGAGGCGCGTGTGATGTCGGTATCGAGGTGGGGGCAGGGGAACGCCACTCGTGTGTTCTGATGGGCTCGGGCCGTATCTTCTGCTGGGGAGAGGGCGGTTCTGGGCAGCTGGGCCAGGGAAGCTCGGCCTCCAGCACCCGTCCGGTTCAGGTGTCGGGAGTGGTAGACGCCGTCGAGCTCTCTGTGGGCGGCAACCACAGCTGCTTCTTCGACGCTCGACCTTCACTCTGGTGTTTCGGCCGCAACGACCACGGACAGCTCGGGGACGTGTCGTTCTCGGACTCCAACGTGCCGGTTCGGGTGAGAACGGTGTCGGACATCCCGCCGGCCCAGGTCGCAGCGGGTCACTCGCACACCTGCTACTTTGGCACTCGAAGCGGGGGCGACGGTGCCGTCGCGTGCTGGGGGGAAGGGACTTTCCGCCAGAACGGACACAACGCCGACTTGGCGGCGCCCCGCGCCGTCGCAGGGGTTTCCACCGACGTAATGGAGGTGGCCGCCGGCGGAAGTCACACCTGTGCGCTGACCAGGAGCGGTGAAGTGCAGTGCTGGGGCAACAATGGCGACGGCCAACTCGGTGGCGGCAGTGCTGGCCCGGCCACGGCGTCGCCCACCAGCGTGAGCGGCTTGACCGACGCGACCGCCCTCGGCATCGGCGCGAGTTCCTCCTACGTCATCCGCAGCGGCGGCAGCGCCTCCGGGTGGGGGCGGAACAGGCATTGGCAGATCGGGACGTCGATGACGGGTAACGCGTTCCCCTCTCCCGTTCCCGTGGCCATCTCCGGTGCGACCGAGATCACCGGCGGCTCCTCGCACGGCTGTGCGATCGCGGCCGCTGGGGCCATGTGCTGGGGAGTCAACAACGGAACCGTTGGAGACGGGACCATCCAGAATCGACAGCTTCCCACGGCGGTCAGCGGAGGGAATCGATTCGTCACCCTCGCCGCCGGTGACGTCCACTCGTGTGCTCTGGATGCCGACGGCGTGGTCTGGTGCTGGGGGCGGAATGGGGCAGGGCAGCTCGGCGATGGGACCACCGCCGATCGCCGGAGTCCAGTGCGAGTCGTCGTACCCTGATCGAGCGACGCGCTCCGCGATGCAATGTTGAAACGACGAGAGGCCGACGCGGATGCGTCGGCCTCTCGCACGTTGCCATCGGCTGTCGTGACCTTGTTACGGCGCGAAGTACGCAGCCCGGCAGGTGGCGAGGCCGAGCCCACCGGCGCCGTCGATCGTCACGCTGCAGGCGGCCACCGGGTCCCACGCCTTGCGACCGCTCTCGAAGCCTTCGAACTCGATGTCGTAGGAGCCGGGGGCGAGCGGCGCGCCCCCGGGGCCGCTCATGACGTTGATCTCGTCAGCGCAGGCCACGGTCGAGCCGGGGTCCTGGCCAGCGACCACCGTCGAGGTCCCACCGACGAAGACCTGCCACCGGATCATCGTCACACCGGCGGCCGTGCAGCCAGTGAACGAGCCCGGGCTGGAGCTGCTCTCCCACTCGAAGAAGGTGGCCACCGTCGAGCTGTCGAGGCGGAAGTCGAGCTCCAGGTCGAGCGGCGTGCCCGCCGTGACAGGGACCGGGCTGTCGGTCTGGACCTCGCTGATCACCGCACCGCCGGCGTCGAGGAGACGCGCCACGATCAGGTAGTTGCCGGCGGCGAGAGTCGGGGTCCCGCTGGTGTACGTGAAGTCGGCGCAGGGGATGCCCATGGAGACCACTCGTCCGTTGGTCAGACCGGTGTCGTCGGAGGCAAAGAACTCGATCTCAACGGACGTCGCGCGCGTCGCCTCGCAGCTTCGGTCGTCTTCGGTGGCGCCGGGGAGGTAGCCGCCGACGGTCCACTCTGCGTTGAGCACGGCGTCGTTGCCGAGGGGGTTGAAGCCGCCGACGAAGTCGATGGGGGCGCCGCCGTTGATGGCGAGCGTCTCGTCGACGCCGAGGGTCAGCATCTCGTTCATCGCCATCGCGATCACGGCGCCGTCCGCGTCGACCGCGACGACCCGGAGGTTGTAGCTGCCCACCGCGACGAGCTCGCTGAAGCCGCCGGTCGCGCAGGCGTAGGCGAGGGTGGAGGCCGGATCGGGCACGCCGCCGGCGTCGAGGAACTGGACGTGCACCTCCGCGATCCCGAGGTCGCCGCAGTTGGTGGCGTCGGGCGTGGCGCCGTTGATGGTCCAGCTGCCGGTCAGGGTGCCGGCCGGGATGGACTCGATGATGAAGTCGGCGTCGATGGTGATGGTGTCGCCGAAGAGGGCGGTGACGGTGACCGGATCGGTCGCCGCGACCACGACCGAGGCCGCGTTGCGATCGACCGCCTCGACCACGAGGTCATAGGTGCCCTCGAGGAGCACGGGGCCCGTGCTCGCGGAGCCCTGGGCGCAGGGGAAGGTCAGGCGGTTGTCGATCCAGCTGCCGGCGCCGTCGAGGACCCGGATCCGGACGTCGGTCACGCCCGCCGCCGCGCACTCCGCCGCGTTCGCCGGGACGCCGTTGATCGTCCACGCCGCGTCCACGCTGACCTCGGCGCCGAACGGATCGGGGCCGATCTCCACGACACAACCCGCCGCGTAGAACGGGACGGCGAGGGCGCACGCCCACCATGCTCTGCCAAGCTTCATCTCATCCTCCTGAAAGTTGCCGTGATCGTCCCCCGACCCAGCCGCGCTGTCCAGACGGCAGGGCCGCCGCGTTGATTCAGCTTCGCCTGGGGCGTACTTGCTCCATGCGTAGCACCTGCACGTTTCGGCGTGAAGTGGCACGCATTGACACGAGCAGAGCCCTGGTTAGCTTGGATTTCACGGAGGGAGCGCCCGCTGGGGCGCGCGACCCCCGGCTCGTTTCCAGTCAACCGGGGCCCGCGTGGGCGGGCCCGAAGGAGAGGTACGCCATGCCCATGCTGACCCGTTGGGATCCGTTCGCCGAGCTCTCTCGGCTCCAGAACGACATGAACCGCGCCTGGACGAACCGCGAGCGGTTCGAGCCGGCCGTCGACATCCGCGAGGAGGACGAGGCGATCGTGCTCGAGGCCGAGGTGCCCGGCATGAAGGCCGACAACCTGAAGGTGCACGTCGACGACAACGTGCTGACCCTCGAGGGCGAGCGGCGCTTCGAGAAGGAGGAGAAGAAGGAGCGCTACCACCGCATCGAGCGCTCGTACGGCAAGTTCGTGCGGAGCTTCTCGCTGCCGAAGAACGTCGACGGAGAGGCGATCGACGCGAAGCTCGACGACGGCGTCTTGACCGTGCGGCTCCCGAAGCGGAGCGCGCCCGAGAAGCGGCGCATCGAGGTGAAGAGCTAGCGACGGCGCCCGCGTGGCCTCCGGGGGGAGGGAGTGGGGCCACGAGGACGCCGTCGATCCAGTATCGGTGGAGTCTGGCCATCGCGCCCGTCCCGGTCGACGGACGCACCTGACCGAGGACGCCAGCGGTGGCGCCATCCGCCGAGACCCCTCTCACACCGTGGCAGCCCGCCCCTCCCGGTGGGCCGCGAACGACTTAGATCTCTGGATGTAGCGGCGCCGACATGGCCGAGCCCCTCCCCCCCATAGGCTGTGTCGGCGCCGCGTTTTTCCGTCCGTCCGCCGTCAGGACACGCTGGCCCGCGACTCCGCGGCCTCGCTGACCTCGGCGCCGGGCAGGCCGGCGAAGGCGTCCACCACGAGCTGCTTCTGCTCGACCTTGTGGGCCTCCTTCGAGCCGGTCGCCGGGCTGGCGCTCGGCGGGCGCGACACGCAGCGCATCGGGAGGCGGTGGCCGATCATCTGCGGCACGTTCGCGTTGATGTAGTACCAGGCGCCGCTGTTGAACGGCTCCTCCTGGACCCACACCAGCTCGGTCCCGTCGGCGTAGGGCGCGAAGACGTCGCGCAGCTCCTGCTCCCGGATCGGGTAGAGCTGCTCGAGGCGCACGATGGCCACGTCGTCGCGGCCCGCCTGCTCCCGTCCCTCGAGCAGGTCGTAGTAGACCTTGCCCGAGCAGAAGAGGACCCGCTTGGCCTTCTTCGCCGGCACGTCGCGCTCCGGGATGATGCGCTGGAAGGAGCCCTCGGCGAGGTCCTCGAGCGCCACCGCCGCGCGCTCGGCGCGGAGCAGGCTCTTCGGGGACATCACCACGAGCGGCTTGCGCCACTTGCGCTTCACCTGCCGCCGGATGGCGTGGAAGATCTGCCCCGCGGTGGTCAGGTTGCAGACCATCATGTTGTCCTCGGCGCAGAGCGAGAGGAACCGCTCGAGGCGCGCGCTCGAGTGCTCGGGGCCCTGCCCCTCGAAGCCGTGAGGCAGGAGCATCACCAGGCCGCTCAGCCGGTGCCACTTGTCCTCGGAGCTCGAGATGAACTGGTCGATCAGGACCTGGGCGCCGTTGGCGAAGTCGCCGAACTGCGCCTCCCAGATGACGAGCCCGTCGGGGCTGTCGAGGCTGTAGCCGTACTCGAAGCCGAGCACGCCCGCCTCGGAGAGGCAGCTGTCGTAGATCTCGAAGCGGCCCTGGGTGGGCGAGACGTGCGCCAGCGGCACGTGGGGCTCGCCGGTCTTGGCGTCGTAGAGCACCGCGTGGCGGTGGCTGAACGTGCCGCGCTCGGCGTCCTGCCCGGTGAAGCGGATCGGCACGCCCTCCTCGAGGAGCGAGGCGTAGGCGAGCGTCTCGGCGCTGCCCCAGTCGATCGGCGCCTCACCGCGACCCGCCTTGCGACGGTGCTGCATGATCGCCTTGATCTGACGCAGCGACTTGAAGCCGTCGGGCAGCGTCGTGAGCCGGTCCATCAGGTCCGTCAGCTTGGCCCGGGCCACGCTGGTGTCGGCGTCGGCGGTCTTGAGGTCGTCGCCGCCCGAGTAGCCGGTCCAGATGCCGGCGAAGGCGCTGGTCTCGTACTGGTGGTTCGTGCTGCGCACGTCCTCGAGCGCCGCCTCGAACCGCGCGCGGCTCTGCTTCTGGATCTGCTCGGCCTCGTCGCGGGACATCTGGCCGGTCTCGACGAGGCGCTCGACGTAGACGTCGCGCACGCTCTGCTTCGAGTCGATCGCCTTGTACATCATCGGCTGCGTGAAGCGCGGCTCGTCGCCTTCGTTGTGCCCGTACTTGCGGTAGCAGTAGAGGTCGATGACGACGTCGCGCTGGTAGCGCTGCCGGTACTCGGCGGCGATGCGCGCCACGTGCACGACCGCCTCCGGGTCCTCGCCGTTCACGTGGAAGACGGGGCAGCGGAGCATGCGCGTGATGTCGGTGCAGTACCGCGTGGAGCGCGCGTCGCGAATGGCGGTGGTGAAGCCGATCTGGTTGTTCACCACCACGTGCATCGTGCCGCCGGTGTCGTAGGCGCGGAGCCCGGCGAGGTTGAGCGTCTCCGCGACGATGCCCTGGCCGATGAAGGCGGCGTCGCCGTGGATGAGGAGCGGCATGACCTTGCTGCGCTCCTTGTCGCCCTTGCGGTCCTGCTTGGCGCGGACGCGCCCCTCGACCACCGGGTTGACGAACTCGAGGTGGCTCGGGTTGAACGACAAGGTGAGGTGCACCTTCCGGCCCTCGATGAAGCGGTCCGTGGAGTGACCGAGGTGGTACTTCACGTCGCCGCTGCCGAGGTAACGCTCGGGGTCGTTGTCCTCGAACGCCGCGAGGATGTCGTGCGGCGGGAGCTCCAGCACGTTGATCAGCACGTTGAGGCGGCCGCGGTGGGCCATGCCGATCACGATCTCCTCGACGCCGAGCGGCGCCGCGTGATCGATGATGAGCTCGAGCATCGGGATGACGCTCTCGCCGCCCTCCACGCTGAAGCGCTTGGCGCCGATGTAGGTGCTGTGGAGGAACCGCTCGAAGGTCTCCGCGTCGGTCAGCTTGCCGAGGATGCGGACCTGCGTCTCCCGATCGAGCTCGGTGTGGTTGCAGGTGTCCTCCATCCGGTGCTGGAGCCAGCGGCGCTCCTCCGGATCCTCGATGAAGGTGAACTCCACGCCGATGGTGCGGCAGTAGGTGTCCTTCAGGCGCTGCACGATCTCGCGCAGCGGCAGCTTCTTGTTGCCGTAGGCGAAGATCGTCTCCGGATCGACCTTGTGGAGCCCGAAGGTCTCCAGGCTCAGGTCGAACGGGAGCTGGTCCTGCATGCCGAGCGGATCGAGCTGCGCGAACAGGTGGCCGCGCACTCGGTACGCGTTGACCATCGCGCTGACGCGCGCCTGCAGCTCGACCGCCGCCTGCATGTCGGCCGACGGCGGGATCGTCGCCATGGTGCCGAACGGCGGGACCACCTCCGCGGTGGGCGGGAGGCTGAACACACCGCTGGCGTTCTTGCCTCCCATCTTCATCGGCGGGGCCTTCGCCGGGGGAGGAGTCATGACGGCCGGAGCAGGGGTCGGCATGATGCCGACGTCCTGATCGAGGCCGTCGAAGTACTTGCGCCATTCCGCCGAGACCGCGGCGGGGTTCTCTCGGTATCGAAGATAGAGCTCTTCGACCAGAGCCTGGTTGACGCCGAAGTCGTAAGCCATCGTCGCCTTTCGCGAGGGGATTGCCTCGAAGTTTCCCGATATTACCCGTGTTCTCGGACAGGCACCACCCCGACTCCCGTCCAACCTTGCCGCAGGGGATACGGCGCGCTTCTCACCCTCTTTCGTCGATCCTGTCCATGGCCAGCATCCGGGCCTCGTCTCGAGGCGCGTCGGCCAGGAGATCGAAGGGCGTCCGCGCGAAGCGGAGCGCCGCGAGCTTGGTGCGGGGGTCCCCCGCGGAGAGCGCGTGCTGGGCCTGCTCGGTCAGCAGCGCCAGCTCGGTCGCGCGGCCGAGGGTCAGCGCGAACCGGCGCGCGCCCGCCTCCACGTCGAGGGGGTCGCGCGACATCGTCTCGAGGAGCCAGCCGCCGGCCCGCCGGATCGCCGCGAGCGCCTTGTCGCCGACCGCGCGCAGCGCCTCGTCCTCCACCGCGCGCTGACCCTCGGCCAGCCGGGCGGTGAGCAGCTCGAGCGCGCCCTGGTCGCGGCTGAGCGCGCGGAGGGTGTCGAGGCTCAGCACGTTGGTGGTGCCCTCCCAGATCGGCAGGACCTGGGCGTCGCGGAGCAGCACCGGGAGCCCGGTGTCCTCGACGTAGCCGGCGCCGCCGAAGCTCTCGAGGACCTCGGAGGCGACCGCGACCGCCTGCTTGGCGGTGGTGAGCTTGGTGATCGGCGTGAGCAGCCGGAGGAGCGAGGCGTCGTCTTCGCTCGCCTCGCCCGCCTCGACCTTGCCGATGAGCCCGCCGGCCAGGAAGGTGAGCTGGAGCGCGCCCTCGTACTCCGCCTGCAGCCCGGCGAGGGTGTCGAGGTGGAGCGGCTTCTCGCTGAGCGGCGCCCCGAAGGCGACCCGGCGGCGCGCGTAGTCCCGGGCGAGGGCGACGCCGCGGCGCATGCCGCCGACGCTGCTGATCGCGTTCCAGGTCCGGGTGATGTTCAGCATCGGCGAGATGTGCCGGACGCCGGAGTCGGTGCCCTTGACCAGCTGGGCCGGGGTGCCGCGCAGCATCAGCTCGGCGGTGGGCACCTTCCGGGTGCCCAGCTTGTCCTTGAGCCGGTTGATCTCGATGTTGCGCAGCCGGCCGTCCTCGTCGCGCAGCTCCACGTAGAAGAGCGCGAGGCCGCGCCCGCCCGGGCCGTTGCCCTCGGGGCGGCCGAGCGTGAGGGCCATCTGGCTGGTGGTGGCGCTCGTGAACCACTTGCGGCCGAAGAGCCGCCAGTCGCCGTTCTCGCGCTTGGCGACCGTCTCGCTGAGGCCGACGTCGGAGCCGCCGGTGGACTCGGTCATCCACTGCCCGCTCGTCCAGAAGGTCGCCGGATCGCGGCTGGTGAGGCGGGGCACCGCGCGGTCGATCAGGGCCTGGTTGCCCGACTCCAGCAGGCTCCGGGCGGCGCCGTCGGTCATCGCCAGCGGGCAGGAGTAGACGTCGGTCGCCGGCCCGAAGAGGTGGATGAGGGCGAGCTGGTGCAGGCGGGAGTGGCGCCCGTGCTTCCGCTCGTAGGGCGTCGCGACCAGCCCGTGCTCGGCCGCGATGACCTCCGCGCGCTTCCAGAGGGGGCTGACCTCGATGTGATCGACCCGGTTGCCCCAGGGATCCCACTGGGTGAGCTCCGGCTCGTTCAGCCGATCCTCCTGCTGGAGGCGGTACAGCTCGCCGCCGGCCAGCTCGCCCAGCTCGCGGAGGGAGGGCTCGATCTCGGCCAGGACGTCGGCGGGGAGCAGGCGGGAGAGGATCTGCTGCAGCGCCCGATCGTCGTCGTACTGGTTCCCGAGCGCGGGCGGGGGCTGGTTGAAAGGCTGCATCCGTCCTCCGCCCCGAGGTATACGACGCTCGTCCGGCCGCGTCATCGAAAGCTGTAGAAGAACGCACAGCGCTCGAAGGTGGTGCCGTCGACGTAGACCTCGTAGTCGAAGGTCAGGCGCTCCTCGAAGGGCACCGCGCCCAGGAGGTGGAGGCGGTACTGCGCGACCGAGACCTGGCCGCTCGAGAGGTGGTCGCCGCAGCAGAAGTCGAAGCCCGGCGCGCCGCTCAGCGGGAGCGCGAAGGGCCCCCGCAGATAGTAGAACGAGCCGCCGAAGTAGTCCTCGATCCCCGTGCCCCGCGCGCGCTCCGCGCCGTCGACGGTGATCCGGTGGTCGCCCTCCATGAACCACCAGCCGGCCTCGACGCCGTGCACGGCGAGGTGCTGGCCGACGTAGCTCCCCGGGCCCTCGGCCTCGAGCACGGTCACGACCCCGCGGTCGTGGGTGCTGGCCTCGCAGCGGGCCCGGAGGCGGCCGAGCCCGGGGTCGAAGGCGGCGCGGTCGTAGGGGGCCTCGAGGGTGATCGAGACCGCCTCGCCGCCGGGGTTGTGGAGCTCCCAGCGCAGCGCGCGCTCCACCGGGATGGGGAGGCGCAGCGACGCCCGCGCGCCGTCGAAGGCGCCGGGGGCCGCGTCGTAGCTCCCCGCGGGGGCGAAGGCGCCGAGCCAGCGGAGGAGCGGCGCCTCGGCGACCTCCTCCCCGTCGACCACGAGGCGGCTGACGAGGCCGGGCGTCGCGTCGGCCGACAGGGCCCGCACCACCGTCGGGCCTTCGAGCTCGAGCGCGCCGGTCTCGCCCGGCGCGAGCGTGAGGGTCGCGCGCGCGGTCTCCTCGACCGGCCGCTCGCCGTCGACCCACAGCCGGGTGGCGGCGTCGAGCGAGGCGCGCTCCTCGGCGGTGAGCGCTCCGTCGAACGATCGGACGACCGTGCCCGGCGGCAGCCGACGCCAGTCCACCTGGTGGTAGACGATCAGGTCGTCGCGCCCGTCCTCCTCGAGGGTGAGCCGCATGGAGCGCGCGAACGCGATCGGGACCGAGACGATGTAGCCGTCGCTCGCCAGGTCCCGGCCGGCGACCCAGGGGCGCGGGAAGCCGTCGAGCGCTCCGCTCGTGAGCGCGGCGAGGGTGGTGCCGCGGCCGGTCCCGAAGTCGATCTCGGCCCCGTCCACGTAGACGTGCAGGGGGAGGGTGTCGCCGGTCTCGTGCCGCTCGCTCCCATCCCGAATGGTCAGCCAGATCCGGGTCACGACGCCGGGGCCGGCGGCGTCGAAGAAGATCAGCTCGTCGCCGTCGCGGCCGATGAACTGGTTGAAGTCCCGGTTGGCCGGCCGCTCGCCGAAGGCCGACGGCTGCGCCGAGCTCGAGAGGCGCGCCTCGCCGGGCAGGCGCCGGGCCGGCAGCTCCGGGTCGTTCAGCGCGCCGAAGGCGTCGAAGTCCCCGGCGTACGGGGGCTCCTCCGCGCAGCCGAGCAGCGCGAGCCCGATCAGCAGCCCCCTCACAGCCAGCCGCCGAAGCGCTCGGGCGGCGTGGTGGCGCCGCGTCGGAGGTGGATGGCGTAGAGCGGGCGCTCCATCTCGCGGGCGAGCCGGAGCACCGGGCCCTGCGACGTGCCGCCTTTGAAGAGGTCGGCCTCGGCCTCGATCATCGCGTCGAGCAGGGCGGCGTAGAGCGGGCGGAGCAGGCCGCGGCCGCGGAGCGAGGGCGCGAGCAGCAGGAACATGCCGGCGGTGCGCCCCCAGAACGGCCGCTCCTCGATGGCCGCCGACACGTGGCCGGCGAAGGCGCCGCCCCGGCGGACCGCGAGGTGGCCCTCCCGCGAGGCGCGGAGGCTCTCCTCGCACCGGGCCAGCCAGCGGGGGTCGGCCCCGAACCAGCAGTACTCGGGCTCCCGGGTGAAGGTCGCCCGCTGGAGCGCGATCGAGGCCTCGATGTCCTCCTCGCCGAGCGGCGCGAGGGTGACCCCGGCGGGGAGCGGCGGCGCCTGCAGCTTCGCGCGGGCCCGGCCCGGATCGCCGAGGAGCTGGATCGAGTCCACCCGCAGCCCCCGCGCGAGCAGCGCGCGGCGCGTCTCGAGGTGGCTCGGGTCGAGCATGAGCTCGAGGTCGGCCTCCATCCGGGGGAGGGCGGCGTCCAGCGTCGCCTCCCGGAACGCGCGCGGCGCGGCCTCGAGGTCCATCGCCACCCGGCTCACCGGCGGCCCGACCCAGGAGTCCTCCTCGTGGGCCCAGGCGAGCGCCGCCGTCACCCGCCCCCCCTCCTCGTGGGCCCAGACGTCACCGCGCTCGTGCAGGGGGCGGAGGAAGCGCCGGATGGACTCCGTCGCCTCGTCGCCGTCCCGGAAGCCGGGGAAGCGGCGGAGATCGGCGCGCCGGAGCGCGACGTGAGCCTCGAGGAGCGCCTCGTCCACGCCCCTCGATGGCACGCGCTCACCCCGCGCTCAAGACCTCTTCGAGCGGCGGCATGCGGCTGCCGTGGGCGCGGAGCTCGTCGGTGAGGGCGCGGGCGCCCGCGGTCATCGGCAGATCGAAGCGCCGCACGAGGGTGATGACGTCGTCGAACACCGGCAGGGCGTCGAGCTGCAGCAGCCGCTTCTTGGTCACCCCGTGGCTGGCCACGCGATACGGCAGCACGCCGACGCCCACGCCGTCGAGCACCAGGCTCTTGACCAGCTCCATGCTCGAGCACGTCAGCTGGCTGGGCGGCGTCACTCCGTCGCGCTTCAGCGCGCCGAGCAGGTACTGGGTCTGGGCCAGCTCCGGGACGTGGAGGAGCGGCACCTCCGCGAGCAGCGCCGCGGGCGAGAGGCGGCGGTGCCGGCGGTGCAGGGCCGCCGAGACCACGAAGCCCACCCGGTCGTGGAAGAGATCCACCACCACGCAGTCGTCGTGACGGGCCGGGTTCACGATCAGGCCGAGATCGAGCCGCCGCTCCACCACCGCGCGCTCGAGGTCGCGGGAGTTGCCGTTCTGCAGTGACAGCGAGACTCTGGGGTAGCGCTCGAGGAAGCGGGCCATGAACCCGGGGAGCAGGTAGGCGGCGAGGCTCGCGTGGGCGCCGAGCGTGAAGGCGCCGCGGGGCTCGGTGTCGAGGGCGAGCAGCTCCTCCTTCGCCGCCTCGAGGGTGCGATCGGCCTGCCGCGCGTGCTCGAGCAGGATCTCCCCCGCCCGGGTCAGCGAGACGCCCTGCCGGCTGCGGTGGAACAGGGTGGCGCCGAGCGCCTCCTCCAGCTTCTTCACCGCGACGCTGAGCGAGGGCTGGCTGATGTGGAGCGTGCGCGCCGCCGCGGTGAAGGAGCCCTCCTTCGCCACCTCGGCGAAGTAGCGCAGGGGCGCGCTGAGGAGGTCCGGATCCGACACGCGGCGACCCTACCTTCCGCCCGCGACGTGGGCTACATTCGCGACCCCCATGGGTGAAGACACGGGCGAGCGCGACCTGACGGGACGCTGTGGCACCTGCTCCTTCTTCATGTCGTACAAGACCGACGAGGAGGGGCGCGAGGTCGGCGAGTGCCGGCTGGGGTGCTGGCCGCCTCCCTTGCTCGACACGCAGACGTGCGCCCATCACAAGCCGCGCGGCGCCACGTGGGACGGGGCGCTCAAGCGGAAGAAGGCGGCGGGGACCCCGCGGCGGATGCGCGAGGCCGACTCGCCCGCGCCCCCGCCCCGGCGGCCGCTCCCGCAGGAGATCGACATCGACATGGACATCGACGAATTCCGACGCGTGCTCCGCGAGGTGATCCACGAGGAGCTGGGGGTGGGCGACGTGCAGCTCGGCGATCGCTGGCACGGCGGCGAGCTGGTCATGAAGCCGGGGCGCGACGACACGCAGGACAAGAGCGTGCCCATCGAGACCTTCTTCAAGAAGATCGTCGGCATCCGGGACAAGCTCCGGGTGCTCGAGCAGAAGGTGAACGGCAACAAGTCCCTCTCCGACGCGGAGAAGGTGCAGCTCCAGCAGTACATCACCGGCTGCTACGGCTCGCTGACGACCTTCAACGTCCTGTTCAAGAACAAGGACGAGGGCTTCAAGGGGCAGTCCACGAAGTAGGGCGCGCCGGCGGCGGCCAGAGCAGGTGCACGCTGACGAGCGGCCGGGTCTGCAGGGCGAAGCTGCCGCCGTGCGGATCGAGCTCGAGGTTCAGGGTGACCAGGCGGTCGTCGGCGGTGCGCGCGAGGATGGCGACGTCGTCGAGCCCGTAGGCGATCGGCGACGCCGGCATGCCGCGCAGCATCCGCTGCAGCTCCGGCACCCGCGCGTGGATGAGGCGCTCCTCCTGGGCCTGCGCCCACACCGCGTCGTTCGAGAGCAGCCGTCGATCGTCCTCGGTGAGCTCGTAGCCGCTCACGTCGCCCGCGCGCAGGTCGGCGATCAGCTGGGCGGCCAGCGCGGGGAGCCCCTCCATGCCCGGCGGCGGCGTCCCGCCCCGCGCGTGCGGCGTCATCGCCCGCGGCCGGAGCGAGACGAGCCGGAGGCCGTTGCGGCTCAGGGCGACGGTGGCCCGGACGCTGCCCCAGCGGGCCGGCCCCTCGGCGTCGCGCGCCGGCTCACCGCGCTTGAAGAAGAGCTCGATCTCGAACGCGAACGCCAGCACCGTCAGCTCGCCCGGCTCGTCCTCGAGGCCGCGCAGCCACTCCACGTGCGGCTCCTCGAGCGTGCGGCGCAGGGGCAGCGGCGACGGGGGCAGGGGCGCGCCGCGGGCGGCGGCCAGCGCGAGGTCGGTCAGCGCCTCCCCGGCGGCGCTGATGGGGGTGTCGGCGTAGGGCCGCCCGGACGGGCGAGGCGCCTCGCGCACGATCGGGGCGGGCTGCGGCGTCTCGATCGGCCGCGCGACCGCGACCTCCTCCACCCGCGGCGGGGGACGCTCCACGCCTCCGCACGAGACGAGCAGCACGCACGACAGCAGCGCGAGCCGAGCACCCATGCGATCAGCCTATCACCGCCGGGTCACGAGCGCGCGCCGTCGCACGCCTCGAGCAGCGCGCAGAGGGGGCCGTCGCCGCCGAGGGCCCGGGCCGCCTCGCGCTGCGCGGGCGCGTCGAGCTCGAGCAGCGCGTCGGCGGTCAGGACGGCGACGTCGTAGCGCGCGCCCTCGCGGTGCAGGGCGGCGAGCACCTCCGGGTCGAGCTCCGCCAGGAACGCCCTGACCGCCCGACCGCTCGGGGTGGCGCCCGCGCCGGTGAGCAGCTCGCCCCCGACGACCAGCGCCCGCTCGCCCTCGGGGCCGGTGTAGGTGAGCGCGGTCTCCGCGAGCGCGCCGTCGTCGTCGAAGCGCTGCTGCACCTCGAGGCTCGAGCGTTCCACGTCGACCGCGGCCCGCTGCACGTCGGCCTCCTGCGGGGTGGCGCAGCCGACGCAGAGGAGGAGGGCGAGGAGCGTGGTCCGGGTCATGCCCGAACGTGCAGCACGACGCGTGCCGGAGGCCTCCGCGGCGGCGAGGCCCGCGAACGGCGGCGCCCGCTCGGTTCCAGAGACCCCACCGCGGGCTCCGGCGCGGGGTCGAGGGTCCCCGGGGCCGCTGTTGTGGCCGCGGCCCGGGCAGCGCATAGTCCGTCCCTGGGGCCCGATGCCGATCCCGACCGACGAAGAGCGGGTGGGGACGTTGATCACCGACCGCTACCGGCTCGACGAGATCCTCGGGCGGGGGGGCATGGGGGTGGTCTACGGCGGCGCCCACGTGCTCACCGGGCGGAGGGTCGCGGTGAAGCTGCTCAAGCGCGAGTACGCCGACGATCTCGGCGGCGTGCGGCGCTTCCTCCAGGAGGCGCGCACCGCGGCCTCGCTCGAGCACCCGCAGATCATCGACGTGCTCGACGTGGGCACCGACGAGGACGGCACGGTGTTCATGGCCCTCGAGCGCCTCGACGGGGAGACCCTCGGCGAGCGCATGGATCGCGAGGGCGCGCTGCCGGTCGAGGAGGTCCTCGAGCTCGCGCTCTCGGTGATGACCGGCCTGGAGGCGGCGCACGCCGGGGGCATCCTCCACCGCGACCTGAAGCCCGACAATATATTTCTCTCGGTGGATGGCAGCGGGCGGGCGGTCCCGAAGATCCTCGACTTCGGCATGAGCAAGGTGCTCGGCGAGAGCTTCGGGAACACGACCGACAGCGGGACCCTGCTCGGCACGCCCTACTACATGTCGCCCGAGCAGGCGGAGGGCGCGAAGGACATCGGCCCCCAGGCCGACGTGTGGTCGCTCGGCGCGGTCCTCTACCACGCCCTCTCGGGCGAGCGGCCGTTCCAGGCGAGCAACCCGCCGACCCTGATCCTCCGCATCGCGCGCGGCGAGTTCGAGCCGCTGGCCCGCCGCACCTCGACCGTGCCGCGAGGGGTCGCCGAGGTGATCGATCGCGCGCTGGCTCTCGACCGCGCCGTGCGCTGGCCGGACGTGCGCACCTTCGCGATCGCGCTGCGCGCCGCGGCCCGAGACGCCGGGATCCCGCTCCGGAGCGAGGCGTTCGCGGACGGAGAGATCGACGACGCGCCGCGCTCGTCACGGGCGGCGCTCTGGGGGGCCCTGGTGGCGGGGCTGCTGGGCGCCGGGATCGGGGTGGGGGCGATGCTGGCCGGAGGAGGCGGCGCGCCGGACTCTCTGCCGCGGTCGTCGTTCGACTCCGCGTCCGAGACCGCATCCGCGTCCGAGACCCAGTCCGAGTCCGAGACCGAGTCCGAGACCGCATCCGAGACCGAGACCGAGACCGAGACCGAGTCCGAGTCCGAGTCCGAGACCGCCCCCGCTGCCGCCCCCGCTGCCGCTGCCGCCCCCGCTGCCGCCCCCGCTGCCGCTACCGCCCCCGCTGCCGCCCCCGCCCCCGCTGCCGCCCCCGCTGCCGCCGCCGCCCCCGCTGCCGCCGCCGCCCCCGCTGCCGCCCCCGCCGCCGCCCCCGACGAAGCAGCGCCCCCCGCACCGGCACACCGCATCTCCAGCACCCCCTCCCACGCCACCGTCCGCATCGCCGGCCGTACGGTCTGCACCACACCTTGTCGGATCGAAGGCAGCGAGCGGCGGCGGGTCGCCGTCCTCTCCTCCCCCGGCCACGACCCCGCGCGCCTCGTGGTCCCGCCGGGGGGCGGGGAGGAGCTGCGGGTCACGCTGCGGCGCACGCGGGACACGGCGGACACGCCGCCGGAGCTGCCCGAGGTCCCCTTCTGATATCCTGCGCGGGTGGTGAGCTCGGGGCGGATCACCGTGTTGCTCGTGGCGCTGTGCGCGCTGCCGGCGCCGACGCTCGCCCAGCGCGCGGCCGACGCGAACCGGGATCGCGCCCGCGTGCTCTATCAGCAGGCGCGCGAGCTCGACGCGAACGGGCGCACCGCCGAGGCGATCACGCTCGCGGAGGAGGCCTATCGCCTCTACCCGTCGGTCGGCACCCGCTACGCGCTCGGGCTGCTGCACGAGCGGGCGGGGGACACCGAGGCGGCGATCGATCACTACCGCATGGCGCTCGCGGAGGCCGAGGGGCGGAGCGACGCGCTCGACGCGCAGATCCGCGCTGGGCTCGACCGGCTCGGAGGCGAGGCGACGCCCCTCGAGCCGACGCCGATCGGCGCGCAGCTCGATCCGCCGCCGGAGGAGCCCGCCCACGACGACGAGCCCGAGCCCGAGGAGTCCCCCGAGCCGACGTCGCTCGCGCCCCCCGAGCCGCCGCCGAACCCTCGGGGGCTGAGGCTGAGGGCGGGTGCGCTCGCCGACGCCGCTCGCATCGACCGGGCCTGGGCCGCCTACGCCGCGGTCGGATGGATCAGCGACCTCGGGCTCTACGTGGAGCTCGGGGTGAGCGCGCCGCACCTCTCGGTGAGCCTCGAGGGCGGGATCGAGATCGGCGACGCGATCGTGCGCCCGATCGTCGCCGGCTTCGTCGGGATCTCGCCGCTCCGCGCCTTCGACGGCCCACAGGACGGCGGGCTCTTCCTCGGGCCGAGGGTGGGGCTGGCCCTGCACCCGCTCGAGGAGATCGGCCTGAGCTTCTCGTTCGACGCCGCGCTCGCGATCGACGTGCTGCGCGCGTCGGAGGGCTTCGCCTACGCGGTGCCGCTGAGCCTGGGGGTGCGATGGGTGCCTTGAGGATCGCGTTCGCGCTCGCGCTCCTCGGCTGCGGCAACCCGTGGCTCCCGAGCGCCTGCGACGACGGCCTCGACAACGACGGCGACGGCCGGGTCGACCTCGAGGATCCGGACTGCCCCGATCGGGGCTCCGATCTGGAGCGGCCGGATCTGGAGCGGACGGACGCGGGCATGGACGCGCAGGTCCCGATCGACGCCGCGCCGCCTCCGGACGCGCGCATCGACGCGCCGATCGACCTCGACGCCGGACCCGACGCCGGGGACGCCGGGCGGGACGACGACGCCGGCGGGGAGTGCACGCTCACCCCGGCGAGCTGGACCTGCCCCGGCCAGGCGCGCCCCGAGCGCTGCGGCGGCGCCTGCGTGGATCTCGAGACCGACCCCGCGCACTGCGGCGCCTGCGACCGCGCGTGCCCGGCCGGCGAGAGCTGCCGCCACGGGACCTGCTGGCCTTGCGCGGCGGGCGGCGGCGAGGTCTGCGCGGACGGGCTCTGCGTCGGCGCGGGCCGCTCTCCGCGCTCCTGCGGCGGCTGCGGCGGCGCGGTCTGCCGGGAGCGACAGGCCTGCGTCGCGGGGGCGTGCGAGGCGGCCGGCCCGCGCGAGGGGGACCAGTGCAATCGGCCCCTGAGCGTCGCGCTCGGCGCGCAGACGGTGCGGGTCTTCGCGAGCGCGGCGCTCGACGCGGCCTGGCCCCGCTGCGCCACCCCCGACCGCGTGCCCCAGCGCGGCGCCATCCTCTCGGTGCGCGCCCCGAGCGACGGAACCTACGTGCTCTCCGCGAGCTCGGTCGGGATCGGCCTCGGCCTCCAGCGCCTCTCCGACACCGCGTGCCGCTGCGCCGATCCCGCCGCCGACGCCTGCGCGGTCGGGGTGACCGACGTCTCGCTCGAGGTGTCGCTCACCGGCGGGGTCGACGCGCTCTATCTGCTCGTCACCGATGAGATGTCCGTAGCTGCGGTCGACGTGACCTTTTCCCCTCGTTGACCTGGTCTCGGGCCCGCCGTGGGCGTATCTTTGCCCCCGTACGGAAATCCCTTGGTGCGGGATCTCCGGTGCGGTCAGTGGGAATGCGGGAGCGCGCGGAGCAGAGTGGCGACGCGGCGCGGATCCTCGAACATCTGGAGCAGTTCGCGGTGAGCGAGGTCGCGGCGTCGATCCTCGAGCAATCGCTCGAGCGGGCCGGGGTGCGCTCGCCGCCCTCGGACGCGGTCGGGCTCGGGCTCTTCGTCTGCGGCCCGCTGCGCGACGTGGCGGAGGCGGCGCTCGGCGCCGAGCAGGCCAGCGCCATCGTCGAGGCGCTCTCGCCGCTCTACGAGGCCGACGTCGCGCTCGCCCGGAGCGGCATCCGGGGCAAGCGACCGAAGCAGGCGCAGACCGCGCGCACCGTGCTGGTGGCCTCGCCCGACGCGCGCCGCGGAGAGCGGCTGGCGGCCCGGCTGCGGAGCGACGCGCGGGTGCACGTGGCCGGCGACCTCTTCCGGCTCATGCAGCTGGCCGAGGCGCACCTCGCGGAGCCGCTCACCGTCCTGATCGACGGCAGCGTGCCCGGGCTGCGGGGCCCGATGCTGGGCACCCTCGCGCGGCTGCTGCCGGAGAGCGCGCGGCTCATCCTGTGGGGGGTGCCTCCGATGCCGACCCTGCCGATCGCGGTGGAGACGCTGCCGCGCGAGGCGACGGTCGAGGACGCGGTCGAGCGGGTGCTCGGCGCGGACGAGCCCGAGCCGGCGCCGCTCCGGCTGGTGGTGGCCGACGACGACGCCGTCTGGCGCGCGACCCTCACCCGGCGCCTGCGCTTCGAGGGCTACGAGGTGATCGCCTGCGCGGACGGCTTCGAGGCGCTCGAGGCGTGCATCGATCAGGTGCCGGCGCTGGTGCTGACCGACTACGACATGCCGGCGCTCGACGGCCTCCAGCTCGCCGCGCTGCTCCGCACCCGGTTCGGCGCCGACGCGCCGCCGGTGGTGATGCTGACGTCGAGCGACGTGCAGCCGGACGAGAACGTGGAGTCGGTGCTCCGCAAGAGCGGCCGCTTCCACGTCCTGCTCGACACCCTCTCGGCTTACCTCGACGCGCCGTCGCCGAGGTAGCGCTCGACGAAGGTGTAGAGGCGCACGTAACGCTCCACCGTGTCGCTCCGGCGCGTGCCCGCGCCGTGGCCGACCTGCCGGACCATGTAGAAGAAGATGTCCGGATCGGCGCCGCCCTCCGCCTCCTGGAGCGCGGCGGTGAACTTCGTCGAGTGCGCCCAGTGCACCCGGGTGTCGTGATCGGCGGTGGTGATCAGGATGGCCGGGTAGTCCACGCCCCCGCGCACCCGGTGGTAGGGCGAGTAGCCGAGCAGCCAGCCGAGCTGCGTCTCGTCCTCCGCGCTGCCGTACTCGGTCACCCAGAGCTCCGCCGGCGGGAAGTGGTGGTACCGGACCATGTCGTAGAGCCCGACCCCCGAGACGGTCGCCGCGAAGGTCTCCGGCGCGCGCGTGATCATCGCGCCCATGAGCAGGCCGCCGTTCGACCCGCCGGTGATCGCGATCCGCTCGGGGCGGCTGATCCCGCTCTCGCCTCCGAGCCAGCGCACCACCGCCTCCATGTCCTCGAAGACCTTCTCCTTGTTCCCGAGGTTGCCGGCCTGGTGCCACGCCTCGCCGAACTCGCCGCCGCCGCGGAGGTTGGCCACCGCGTAGACGCCGCCGCGCTCGATCCAGTAGAGGGCGTTGCGCTGGAAGCCCGGCAGGAGCGACACGTTGAAGCCGCCGTAGGCGTTGAGCAGCACCCGCTGCGAGCCGTCGCGCGCCATGTCGCGGGCGTGCGCGTAGTAGACGTTCACCCGGGTTCCGTCGGCCGACTCGACCCAGGCCTGACTGAGCGTGATCGCGTCGAAGTCGACGTCGGTCTGGACCCGGTCGACCTCCTCGAGCTGGCGGCCGCGCGCGCTCCAGGTCAGCAGCGAGGGCGGGTGCACGAAGCTGGAGAAGCCGAGCGCGAGCTGTCCGGTCTCGGCGTCGCCGTCGAAGCCGAAGAGCTCCCCGCGCCCCGGCAGCTCGATCTCGCCGTCGGCGCGGCCGTTCAGCCGGTAGACGCGCACCCGGCTCGCCACGTCCTCGATGGTGTGCACCGCGATGCGGTCGCGGAGGATCTGGACGCCCTCGATGGCGCCGTCGCCCTCGGGGATCACCGTCTCCCACGCCGCGCGCTCGGCCGCCCGGGCGGGCTCGACCGCGTCGACCCGGTAGCGCGGGGCGCCGTCGTTGTGCAGCACGTAGAGGCGGCCCCGGTGCGCGAAGCCGTTGTAGAGGTGGTCCTGTCCGGTCACGACCGGGACGAGCGGGTGATCTTCGTCGGGGACGTTCAGCCGGCCGCGGCGGGCTCGCCCGCGGTCGAAGAGCAGCACGTCGGACTGGGACCAGCCGCGGAAGTCGTTGATCACGAGCCAGCGGTCGTCGTCGCTCACGCTCGCGCTCGGGAAGTTGGTCCCCTCCGTCGGCGCGTACACCAGCGGGTCCTCGGCCGGGTCTCCCCCGAGGGGGTGGAAGAAGAGCCGCAGGTGGTAGGTGTCCTCGGCCTCCGGGTCGTAGTCCGGCTCGCCGCCCCGCGGGTAGCGCCGGTAGTAGAACCCGTCCTCCGAGTGCAGCCACGTCACGGCCGTCCACTTCGTGTGGTCGATGACGTCCTCGAGCAGCTCGCCCTCGTTCACGTCGAGCACGCGCAGGGTGGAGCGCTCGTCGCCGTCGTTCGAGATGCCGAAGGCGACGTAGCGGCCGCCGGGGGAGGGGTAGAACCAGTCGAGCGCGGCGCGCTCCCCGTAGGTCGCCGGATCCACCAGCGGGGCGTCGCGCAGCGCGCCGTTCTCCCGCAGGTAGAGCGCGGGCTGCTCCCGGTCGCCGTCGCGCTTCGTGTAGAAGATGCGGCGGCCGGCGACGACCGGGGCGCCGATCACGCCGATCGAGAGGAGCGCGTCGAGGCGCTCGGCCGCGGCCGGGTCACGCCACTCGCTCAGCCGCTCGGCGGTGCGCGCGGTCTGCGCCTCGATCCACTCGCGCGTCAGGGGAGAGTCTTCCTCGAGGGCGCGGTAGGGATCCTCGACGGACACCCCGTGGAGGGTGTCGGTGACCGCGCCCTCGCGGGCGCGCTGGTTCAGCTGCTGCAACGTGGAGAGCTCCTCGGGGCGCTCGTCCCCGGTCGTGTCCGAGCGCTCCTCCTGGGCCGGGGCGGATCCGCCACCGCAGCCGAGGAGGCCGGCGAGGGCGAGGACGAACGTGGCTCGGGTGCGCATGCGCCTTCATCGCAGGCGAGGGGGCGATCGCGCAAGGGGTGTCGTCCCCGCGTTGCCAGGAGGCGCCCTCCGGTCCACATCCCCGGACATGGAGAAGACCTTCCTCGTCCTCGCCGGCATCTACGGCGCCACCGCGGTCGGGCTCGGCGCCTATGGCGCACACGGCCTCGAGCGCCTGCTCGAGGAGGGCCCCGAGCTCGCGAAGAAGCTCGGCTGGTGGCAGACCGCGGTGAGCTACCACCTGCCCCACGCGGTCGCGCTCGGGCTCGCCGCCTGGCTCTGCAGCCGGGGCGACGGCTGGGCGGCCCGCGGGGCGGGCTTCGCGTTCGCCGGGGGCGTCGCGCTCTTCTCCGGCTCGCTCTACGCGATGACCCTCGGCGCGCCCCGGTGGCTCGGCGCGGTGACCCCGCTCGGCGGGCTCGCCCTGATGGCCGGCTGGGTCCTGGTGGCGGTGGCCGCGACGAAATCCCTTTGACCCCGGGCCCCGAGGGTGTAGTTCAATTCGTCGATGGAGATTCAGCACACCGCCAAGGACTTCGAGCTCACGGACGCGATTCGAGGCTACGCCGAGGAGAAGTTCGGCAAGGCCTGCTCCCAGCTCGACGGCTTCTCCGGGATCCGACTGCACCTGACCTACGAGCAGATCGGTCACTCGAACCACGGAGACAACCAGGGCTGCACCGCCGTCCTCTTCGTGCCCAACAGCGAGCCGCTGAAGGCCGAGGAGGCGACCAGCGACCTCTACGCCACCATCGACGCGGCCGCGAAGGACATCGAGCGCCAGGTCCGCCGCTACCGCGAGAAGCACATCGAGCGGCAGCAGCGCGGCGGTTGACACCGAGCGGGCCTCGGCACCAGCGTAGGCTCGCATGGAGCTCGACTGGCAGCCCGACCCGGGCGGCGCGCGTCTCGGGGACCGGATGCTCTTTCCGGACCTCGACGCCATCGCCTACCTGAACCACGGCGCGATCTCGCCGCCCTCGGTCGAGGTGCGGCGGGCGGTGAACGCGCTCCTCGACACCTACGCCAGGCGAGGCGTCGAAGCCTTCGGCGTGTGGAGGGCGCAGCGCGAGCGGCTCCGCGGCCGGCTCGCGCGCCTCGTCGGCGGCCAGCCCGAGGACGTCGCGCTGGTCCCGAGCACCACCCAGAGCGTGGTGAACGTGGCGATGTGCTTCCCGTGGCGGGCCGGCGACCGGGTGATCTGCCTGCGCGGCGAGTTCCCGACCAACGTCACGCCCTGGCAGCGCGCCGCCGAGACCTTCGGGCTGGAGCTGGTTTTCCTCGAGGTCGAGGACTTCCGGACCGAGGAGGGCCTCGCGAAGCTCGACGCGGAGCTGTCGCGGGGCGTGCGCCTCGTCGCCGTGAGCGCGGTGCAGTTCCAGACCGGCCTGCGCATGCCGGTCGAGGCCATCGCCGCCCGGGCCCGCGCGCGCGGCGCCGAGGTCTTCGTCGACGCGATCCAGGCGTGCGGGGTGGTGCCGGTCGACGTGGAGGCGTGGGGCGTCGACTACCTCGGCTGCGGCTCGCACAAGTGGCTGATGGGCCTCGAGGGGGCCGGCTTCCTCTGGGTGAAGAAGGAGCGGCAGGCGGCGCTCGTGCCGCGGCTCGCCGGCTGGCTGAGCCACGAGGAGCCGCTGAGCTTCCTGTTCGAGGGCGAGGGCCACCTCCGCTACGACCGCCCCATCCGCCCCGAGCCGACCTTCCTGGAGGGCGGCGCGATCAACGGCGCCGGCTTCGCGGCGCTCGAGGCCTCGGTGGCGCTGATCGAGCGCATCGGCGTGCCCCACGTCTTCGCCCACGTGCAGGGCTACCACGACGCGCTCGAGCCCGGCCTGCGCGAGCGCGGGTTCGAGAGCGAGCGCGGCGCCGAGGGGCAGCGCTCGGGCATCCTCTCGGTGCGGCCGCCCGAGGGCGTCGACGTCATCGCGCTCGCCGCCCACCTCAACGCGCGCCGGGTCGCGGTGACCACGCCCGACGGCCGCCTCCGCTTCGCGCCGCACTGGCCGAACGACGTCGCCGAGGTCCCCGAGGTGCTCGACGCGCTCGACGACGCGATCTCGGAGATGCGCGCTTGAGCGACGTCGCCCAGGTCGTCTGCCCCTACTGCTTCGAGCCGCTCGAGCTCTGGGTGGACCCGGAGCAGCGCGGCAGCTTCGTGCAGGACTGCGACGTGTGCTGTCGCCCCTGGCAGGTCTTCGTGGAGCGCGACCCGGACACCGGCCAGCTCCACGTGCACCTCGCCCGCGCGTCGTAGCTCCTCGCTGGCCGACGCCCGGCCGCCCGTGATAGCAACCTTCATGGTCGACCTGCCGTACCCCGAGGGCCCGCAGCGGGTCCCGCCGTCGCTCACGCGCGTCGGGCTCGGCTACCGGCTCCGGGTCGCCGCGGTCGCGATCGCGCTGCTCCTCTTCACCGCGGGGTACCTCGCCGCCATCGGCGTCACCGGCTGGGTGGCGTGGGAGGTCGTCACCTCCGTCGAGGCCTTCATGCGCCGCGGGCGCCTCTGGCCGTGGCTCGCGATCACGTCCGCCAGCGTCTTCCTCTGCGCCTTCCTCGTGAAGGGGCTGTTCGTTCGCGCGCGTCCGGGGCCGCAGCGGCTGCTCGCGGTCGAGCCCGACGAGGAGCCGAGGCTCTTCGCGTTCCTCGACCGGCTCGCGGCCGACACCGGCGCGCCGCGCCCCCGGCGGGTCTACCTGAGCCCGGACGTGAACGCGGCCGTCTTCCACGACCGCGGCACCTCCTGGGCTCGGCTGCTCCCCAGCCGCAAGAGCCTGATCCTCGGCGTCGGCCTCCTCAACGCCCTGACCCTCGAGGAGCTGAAGGCCGTGGTGGCGCACGAGCTCGGGCACGTCTCGCAGTCGTCGACGCGCGTCGGGGCGTTCGTGCACGCGGCGGCGACGCGGGTCGAGGAGCTCCTCTTCGGTCGGGACGGCTTCGACGAGCTGCTCGCGGACGGTCGCCGCGCCGGCTCCTACCTCTCGTGGATCGCCGTGCTCCTCACCGCGATGGTGTGGGTGGTGCGCAAGGCGCTCCACGTCGTGTTCCTCGGCGTGGCCCGGCTCGACGCGAGCCTCTCTCGGGAGATGGAGCTGCACGCCGATCGCGTCGCGATCGCGGCCACGGGGAGCGAGTCGTTGATGCGGGCGCTCCACCGGCTCCGGGCCGCCGACGCCTCGCTCCACTACGCGCTCGACGAGCTGATGAACGCGAGCGACCACGGGCTGCGCACGGACAACGTCTACGCGCATCAGCGCTGGAGCCTCGAGGTGCTGCGCGCGCGAGGAGACGGCGAGCTGGACGAGCCGGTGCGGGGCGAGCGCCTGTTCGACCCGTCCGCGGCCGAGCGGCCGAACATGTGGGCCACCCACCCCCCGAACCACGTGCGAGAGGCGCACGCCGCCCGCTTCGGGATCCCGAGCCCCGAAGACGACCGGTCCGCGTGGGTGCTCTTCGCCGACCCCGACGTCATCCAGCGCCGGGTCACCGCCCTCTGGTCGCCCGCCGAGGCCGAGCTCCGCCCCGCCGCCGAGGTCCAGGCGTTCCTCGACGCCGAGCTCGAGAGCGCGCGGCACGACGCGCGCTGGGGAGGCGCCTTCGCGTCGCGCCGGCTGGTGATGGACGACATCGTGCCGCTCCTGAAGGCGGACGCCGAGCCCATCGACGGAGCGCTCGCGCACCTCTCCGACCGGCTCGCGCAGGCGGCTCGGTGGGACGCCGACCCCGAGGCGCGGCACCGGCAGCAGCTGATGTTCGACCGGGATCTGTTCTTCATCCACCGCTCGCTCGCGGTGGAGCTGGGCGGCGCCTGGGAGAAGCGCCTGCTCCGGCGCTACCGCTTCCACGCCCGGCTCCAGCGCATGGTGACGCGGGTCGAGCGGGCCGAGAGGGAGTCGATGCAGGCCATGGCGCGGATGCACCGCTCGTCGTCTCCGGACGGCGCGGAGCACGCCTTCGGTCAGCTGGCCGGAGCGCACCGACGGATCCGGAAGCTGCTGGAGAAGGCGCGCGAGGTGTCTCTCCCGCCGATGCCGAACGTGCGGTCCGGCGCGACGCTCGGCGAGCTCCTGCTGGCGGAGCCGCTCGTCGCCGACGCGGCCTTGCAGCAGCACGACCCCGATCCGGAGCAGGTCTCGCTCTACTTCGCGCAGCTGGCCGAGATCGCCGCCAAGCTCCGACGGCTCGAGGACAAGAGCCTCTCCGCGCTGCTCGCCTTCCAGGCCGAGCTCCTCGACGCGGTCGGCGAGGCGGCGTGAGCGAGCGCATCACCCTCGGCCCCGGCGTCACCGGGTTCTACCGTCGTGGCGACTTCGCGCCGAACGAGGTCCCGGTGGAGGCGTTCGTGGGCGCGCTCGAGCGCCTCCCGCGCGTGGGTTGGACGCTGGTCTCGATCGACCGCGGGCGCGAGCTCCGGAGCTTTCATCGGGCCGTGGTCCGACGCGGCGCCCGGGACGCGCCGCTGCAGCTCCTGCTCAGCCGCGTCGCCCGCGTGCTCGCGGCGGCGCGGGAGGAGCGCGACCCGCTCGATGGGTTCTTCGACTTCGTGGAAGTGCCCGCCGAGATCGCGCGAGGCGCGCCGCGCGACTGGTCGATCGCCACGCCGGACGCGCTCCGTCGTCGCCTCGAGCCCGGCGACCTCGAGGCGCTGCGACCGGTGGAGCGGAAGCAGGTCCGCTACTGGGGCCCGGAGACCATCGGAGACGTCCTGTACAACCGATGGGATTGAGCCACGCAGAACGCGAAACGGCGGCATCCAGGGATGCCGCCGTCTCGTCGTCACGGGCTCTCGGCGCGGCTAGTGTCCGCCGCCGCCGCCGCCCTGCTGCTGCTGGAGCTGCTGCTGGATCTGGCGCATGACCTCGGGCGGGATCTGACCGCCGCCGGGGCCGCCGCCCATGCCGGGCATGCCGGGGGGCATCCCGCCGGGCATTCCGCCCGGGGGCGGCTCGGCCGGCTCGGCGCCGGGCTGGAAGTCCTCGGCGTCGGGGAGCAGGCGGTCGGCCATGAAACGCGAGACGAGGTAGATGGTCTCGTCGCCCTCGATCATGACGTAGCGCTGCGACTCCTCGGCCTCGTTGCCGACCAGCAAGACGACGGTCTCGGCGAGGGTGGGGGAGGCGGGCTGGGCCGCTTCGCCCTCGGCGCCCTCGGCGCCTTCGGCGGCTTCCTCGCCCTGCTCCTCGCCCTCGGCCTCTTCCTCGCCCTCGGCCGCCTCGGGCTCCGCCGCGACGAGGCCGATCTCGACCCGGGCCGCGCCTTCACCGAAGCCGAGCGACGCGGGGGTGGCGTCGGCGGCGGCGAAGTCGGCGGCGCGCATGCGGGCCAGGCTGGAGGCCATCGTGCGCACGCGGGTCGCGTCGTAGTTCTCGATGCCGGCGTCCTCGGCCGCGTCCTCGGGGAGGACCTGGGCCCAGGCGTCACCGCGCTTCTCGAAGGTGTAGCTCGCGCCCTCGCGCTGGAAGGAGAGGCGCGCGATGCGCCCCGACTCGAGGTCGGTGATGCTGCGGTCGCGCCAGTCGCGGACGGGCTTGTTGAAGGCGAACTTGATGGAGCCGCGCACCATCAGGACCTCCTCCTGGCCGTCGAGGCGGACCATCGTGTTGCCGCTGCGGAAGGCGCCGATCCAGCCGTCGAAGACCGTCTCGCCGCCCGCCTGCGCCACCACGTGGATGCCGTGCTCGGCGTCGACCTCGAGGTGCTCGTGGTGCTGCGCGGAGCTCGCCGCGCGGCCGACGACCTCGAGGTCGGTCAGCTTGTCGAGCGCGGTGCTCACGCTGGTCTCGGCGGCGGCCGCCTCGACCGGCGAGGTCACGCGCCAGCTCTCGCCGTCGCGCTCGAGCCGGATGGTGCCCTCACCCTCCTCGGCGGGGCGCGTGATCTCCAGCGCGGTGATGTCGTCGCGCTCGAGCTCGGGCAGCGTGGGCGCCTCCTCGGTCTCGTCGACCGGGGTGTCGCCCGTCTCGCTCGAGACGGCCCACCAGGTCGCGCCGACGAGAGCGGCAGCGACCACGCCCATGATCAGCAGGCGATGTCGTTCCCAATCCATCGTGGTCTCCTCAAGCCTTCTTCGCGGTGAGCTTCTTGCGGAGCTCTTGCAGGCTGGCCCGCTTGTTCTTGCGCATCTGCCAGCGGATCAGCCCGAAGAGCGCGACCAGGAAGGGCAGCCCGAGGATGATCGACAGGCGGTAGGTCCACTTCTTCTGGGCCCACGCGTCCATCGCCTCGGAGTGCCGATCGCGCGCGTCGTCGAACTGCTCCTGGTCCTCCTCCTCGGCCGCCGCCTGGATGTCCTCCTGCGCGAGGCGGACGTTCTGCGGCACGTCGAGCGCCGGGTCCTCGATGTTCTTCGCGCGGATGGCGATGAGGTCGGCGTCCTGGGCGAGCCAGTCGATGGAGTTGAGCGCGAAGGGCCCGGCCGCCGCAGCCGCCGGCGCCTGGGGCGCGATCTGCTGGAGGTAGCCGATGAGCTCCTCGTGCAGGACCCAGCCGGAGCCGGCGACGAGCACGCGGGCCTCGCCCTCCGACTGCGCGGGCGCCTCGACGCTCGAGCCGCTCTCGCTCGACGAGGCCTCCGCGAAGGCGCTCGGGAGCGTGCCCTCGACCGCCGCGAGGAGGGTGTGAGGGCCGCGCTCGCCCTCGAAGCGCCACTCGTCGGGGCGGCGCTGGCGGAGCTGCACCGACTCGCCGGCCATCGCCCAGCTCGTCTCGTCGCTCGAGAGCGCGAGGCGCTGGCCGTTCAGCTCGTCGAAGCGGTCGCTCGTCTCGATGGGCGCCGCCCAGGCGAACGGCACCTGACGCAGGCGGAAGAGCGCGGGGTGCTCCTGCGCCTCCTCGTCGATGCCGGCGATGGGGAAGGGCGGGTAGGGCACCGGGATGGGCAGGCGCTGCATCGGGAGCGGCAGGCACTCCGCGCTGGCCACGATCCCGTCGCCGAGCTGCATGCCCCAGCCCTGGAGCAGCATGTTGAGGTTGGTGTTGGCCGCGGTGGCGCTGGGCGCGCCCTCGAGGCTCACGTTGAAGGCGCCGCCGAAGACGCCGAGCGAGCGGCCGCGCATCACGAACTGGTCGAGGCGGCGGAGCTCGTCCTCGCTGAACTCCTCGGTCGGGTCGATGAGCAGCACCGCGCGGAGATCGGAGTCGATCTCCTCGTCGAGGCTGACCTCGCGCACGTCGTAGAGGGGCAGCGCCTCGGAGAAGTAGCTCAGGCCCTTGGTCAGGGTGGGCCCGCCGTGCCCGGTCACGAGGCCGATCGGGAGCGGCTCGCTCACCAGCTGACGGATCGCCTGGGTGATCTCGTACTCGAGGCCGCTGACGTCCTGGATCACCGGGATGGTCTGCTTGTCGCCGAGGTAGCGGATCACGAGGCCGCGGTAGCCCTGCTTGACCGCGAAGGAGTCGTTCTCGATCGCCCGGTGCTCGACCTCGGGCACGCCGGCCTCGTCGGCCTCCTCGCGCTCCTCGTCGTCGTCCGGGTTCACGAAGCGCACGTCGATGCGCCCGCCGCTGGCCGCCTCGTACTCCTGGAGGAGGTTGCGGACGTACTGCTCGTGGGTGTTGAAGGGCGGCGGGAGATCGGCGGTGAAGTACGCCGTGATCTCCATGTCGTCCTCGAGGGAGCCCACCAGGCGCTTGCTCGCGTCGCTCAGCGAGTAGCGGCGGGTCTCGGTCAGGTCGATGCGGGCGCCGCCGAGCTTGAGGTGCGCGACGACGTTCGCCGCGACCAGCACCACGAGCACCACCATCAGGTAGAGGATCGCCTCGGTGCCCTGGCGCTGACCTCGCGTGTTGCGCTCCGGCTGCTTGGCGGAGCCCTTCTTGGTCTTCGTGTCCGCCATGTTCAGCTCCACCGGCGCTTCTCGAGGCCCCGGAAGGCGACGAGCAGCGCGAAGATCGTCAGAGAGAGGAAGAAGAGCACGTCGCTCAGCGCGATGACCCCGCGGGTCATGCTCTCGAGGTGGCCCTGGAGCGAGACGAGCTCGAAGAGCGTCGCCCAGAAGCCGGTGCTCAGGAAGCGCAGCACGAGCGGCGCGACCCAGCCGAAGAAGGCCAGGAAGAAGAACGAGATGAAGAAGGCGACGAGCTGATTCTCGGCGAGGCTGGAGGCCATCATGCCGATCGCGAGCATCGCCGCGCCCTGGAGGATCAGCCCGAGGTAGCCGGTGAAGACCGTGCCCCAGTCGAGGTCGCCGAGGGTCGAGATGGCGATCGGGTTGACGATGGTCAGGCCGACCACGACCAGGAAGAGCCCGAAGGCGCCCAGGTACTTGCCGAGGATGACCTCGGACTCCTTGACCGGCATGGTCAGCAGCAGCTCGAGGGTGCCGCTGTGCCGCTCCTCGGCGATGAGGCCCATCGTCAGCGCGGGGGCCGCGAAGACCATCGCGATGCCGAACCAGGTGAAGACCTCGGTCGCCGTCGCCTTGTTCGCGAGGAAGAAGGTCGACCAGACGAGCAGGCCGACGAAGAGGAGCACCAGCGCCGCCGTGATGTAGGCGACCGGGCCGTTGAAGTAGCTCCGGAACTGTCGTCCGGCGATGGACATGATGTTTTGCATGCCTACTCCTCCTCTCCCTCGTCCGCCGCGAGCGCTTCCTCGGGGTCGGCCGTGGTGAGGTTCCGGAAGATCTGCTCGAGGTTCTGGGTCTTCGTCGCGAAGCCGACCAGCACGAGCCCGTTGTCGACCGCGGCCCGGAAGAGCTCGGCCCGCGGGTCGTCGTCGACCTCGGGATCGACCGAGACCTCGACCTCGAGCTCGCCCTTCTTGTCCTTGAGGGTGGTCACCGAGACCACGCCGTCGACCTTGCTGAAGGCGCCCTTGATCGCCGCCTCGCCGCCCTCGGCGTCGCGGTAGCCGCCGTCCTTCAGGCGCTTGTCCTTGAGGACCGAGAGGCGGTAACGCGCGCCGCCGCCGCTCTTGGCCAGGCCGTCGGGGGTGTCGTCGGCGACGATCCGGCCCTTGTCGATGATCAGCACCCGCTGGCAGGTGACCTGCACCTCCGCGAGGTTGTGCGTCGACAGGATGATCGTGCGCTCCTTGCCGATCTCCTTGATGAGGCTCCGGATCTCGACCGCCTGGTTGGGGTCGAGGCCGCTCATCGGCTCGTCGAGGATGAGGATCGGCGGCTCGTGGATCAGCGCCTGGGCGAGCCCGACGCGCTGCTTGTAGCCCTTGGAGAGCTCGTTGATCGACTTGGCGATCACGTCTCCGAGGCCGACCTCCTCGACCACCTTCAGGATGCGCTTGTTGCCGGTCTCCCCCTTGAGGCCGCGCATCTGCGCCACCCACTCGAGGTACTCGAGCACCAGCATCTCCTGGTAGAGCGGGGTGCTCTCCGGCAGGTAGCCGATCGCCTTCCGGGCGCCGATGGGGTCGTCCCAGATGTCGGCGCCGGCCACGGTCGCGGTGCCGGTGGTGGGGGCGATGAAGCAGGTCAGGATCTTCATCGTCGTCGACTTCCCGGCGCCGTTCGGGCCGAGGAAGCCGAGGATCTCGCCGCGGCGGAGCTCGAAGCTCGCGTTCCGAAGCGCGACGAAGCTCCCGTACTCTTTCCCGAGGCCCGAGGCCTCGATCATCACGTCGGTCATACGGGACCTCTCGTAAGCGAGGGAAAACGCCGCCGGGGTCGGGGGCAGCGCGAGGTCCGGGGAGGCAGGCCCCCGGCGGGCGCGGACGATAGCCATTGAGAAAATCGAGTCAAGGTCCCGGCCTCGCGCGGTCCGGAACGCCACCGCCTCGGGACTATTCCCTCTTTTTTCAGCCTCCGGCGGGTCGTGAAGTTGCCTACATCGGCTCACATGGAGCGAGAATGGGCCGATGCGCCGCCTCTCGCTGCTCTTCGCCCTGCTCGCGCCGGTCTCCGGGGCCGCCGCGCAGCTCGACGAGCCGGCCGAGCTCGGGGACGGACCCGACCCGGGGTGCCTGACCGAGGTGCACGCCGCCCTGAATCCGGCCCCCGCGCCGCCGCCCATCCCCTCCGGCCGGGCGATCGCCGAGCTCGACGAAGGCGCCTGCCACGCGCTGCTCGCGGGGCACGGGGTGAGGTTCGAGGCGCTGGGCGCGACCGACGGCGTGGCCATGCCGGTGCGGGTCGAGCGGGTCGCCGGGATCCGGGTGAGCAGCCGCGGCCACTCCGCGCTGCACGAGATCGTCGACTGCCGGCTCGCGGTCGCGCTGCTCGCGTGGGCGCCGGTGCTCAAGCGCGAGGGGGTGGCCGCGGTCGAGCACTACTCGACCTACCGCCCGGGCGCCCGGGTCGGCGGGAGCGACCGGGTCAGCGGCCACGCCCGGGCCCTCGCGCTCGACCTCGCCTTCGTGCGCTACCGGGACGGCGCCGAGATCGACGTGCTCGAGGGCTGGACGGCCCGCGACCGGGGCGGCGCGCCCTGCGAGGGGGAGCACGAGGAGGGCGAGGCCTCGGCGCGCCTCCGCCGGCTCGTCTGCGCCGCCGTCCGGGACGATCTCTTCCAGGTGGTGCTCACGCCTCACTACGACGCGGCCCACGCCAACCACGTGCACCTCGAGCTCGTGCCGGACGTCGACTGGTCGTTCATCCGCTGACCGCCGTACTCTCTCTCGACATGAGCGACGGAGACGACGTGGACGACCTCGGGAAGCTGGTCCAGAGCCATGGCGCGCTGAAGCCCGGCTCGGGGCTGCTCTCGGGCGTGATCGGGCTCGGGCTCGCGGTGCTCTCGCTCCTGGGCGTCATCGCCTTCCGCTTCCCCGCCTACACGTCGACCCCCGAGCTCCGTCAGCTCTACGACGTCACCACCCTCCGCTACGTGATGTTCGGCGCGATGGTGATCGCGGGGGCCATCGCCCTGGTGAACGCCGTGCTCGGGCGGCGGCGCTGGCTCGCGGTGTCCATCTTCGCGGTGCTCGGCGTCGCGCAGGTGCTCGGCGGGCCGAACACGCCCATCGCCGACTTCCCCGACGAGACGCCCTACATCGGCCTCGACTTCTTCATCCTCGATCTGCTCGGCTCGGCGATCCTCTTCATCCTGATCGAGAAGGTGATGCCGCTCCGCCGCGAGCAGCCGGTGTTCCGCGCCGAGTGGCAGAACGATCTGACGCACTTCTTCTTCAACCACCTCGTCGTCGGCTTCGTGCTCCTCATCACCAACCGGGTGGTCCACGGCACGCTCGGCTGGGCGCAGTCGGACACCGTGCAGGGCTTCATCCAGCACCTGCCGTTCCCGCTCGCGGTGCTGCTGGTCATCCTCGTCGCCGACCTCGTGCAGTATTGGACGCACCGCGCGTACCACGAGGTGCCGTTCCTCTGGCGCTTCCACGCGGTGCACCACAGCGCGCCGCACATGGACTGGCTGGCCGGATCGCGGCAGCACATCCTCGAGCTGATCCTCACCCGGATCCTGGTGCTCGCGCCGATCTTCGTGCTCGGCTTCTCGCAGCGCGTGATCGACGCCTACGTGATCATCGTCGGGTTCCAGGCGGTCTTCAATCACTGCAACGTCGACGTGCGCCTCGGCCCGCTGCGCTACGTGCTGGTCACCCCCAACTTCCATCACTGGCACCACAGCCGCGACACCGAGGCCATCGACCGGAACTACGCGGCGCACTTCGCCTTCCTCGACTACCTCTTCGGCACCGCGGTGAAGGCCGACCGCATCTGGCCGAGCCGCTACGGGGTCGTGGGCGACTACATCCCCCTCGGCTTCCTGAAGCAGCAGCTCTTCCCCTTCGTCGGGTCCACCGAGAGCCGCGAGCGCTCGATCCTGCCGCCGGAGGCCGAGGCGTGGGCGCCGGCGCCGGCCCGCGTCGAATCTGACACGACCTCCGCGCACCGTTAGGATCACGGAACGCCGGCGGTGTGGCCACTCCGTGTGGGGGAGAGTCCGTGTTCACGAACAGAGCTTCCAGTTCCTTCCTTCTCTGCGCGCTCGTGCTCGCGGGCTGCGGGCGGAGCCCGCTCGACACCTTCACCGACGGTCGGGTGCCGCCCCCGTTCGATGGCGGCGTCGACTCCGGCGTCGACGGGGGAGACCCCGAGTGCACCTCGGACGAGATGTGCAGCGACGGGCTGTTCTGCAACGGCGAGGAGCTCTGCGTCGGCGGCTTCTGTCAGGCCGGCCGGCCGCTCGAGTGTGACGACGGCGTCGACTGCACCATCGACCGCTGCTCGGAGATGCGCCGCGCCTGCGACAACCTCCCCGACTCGACGATGTGCGCGCCGGGGGCGATGTGCGATCCCGTCACCGGCTGCACCGACACCGTCTGCACCGACGACCGCGACTGCGACGACGGCCGCATCTGCAACGGCGCCGAGCGCTGCGTCGGCGGCCTCTGCGTCCCCGGGGAGCGGCCCGCGTGCCCCGACGACGGCTTCGACTGCACGATCGAGGAGTGCGACGAGGCGAGCGGCGGCTGCACCACGCTCCCGGTCGACATGCTCTGCGACGACGGCCGCTTCTGCACCGGCCGAGAGGTCTGCGCGCCCGGGCTCGGCTGCGTCCCCAGCATGCCGCCGCGCTGCGACGATGGCGTCGCCTGCACGACCGACTTCTGCGATCGGGCCACCGACCGCTGCGTGAGCCGCCCGGTCGACCGCGACGGCGACGGCGAGATCGACGTGAGCTGCGGCGGCACCGACTGCAACGACGGCAACCCGCTCGTCGGCCGCGGCGCGCGGGAGGACTGCGGCAACCGCATCGACGACGACTGCGACGGCCAGACGGACTGCCGGGACTTCGACTGCGCGCTCGAGCCGGCCTGCGGCGGCTGCGCGCCCCGGGAGGACTGCCGCTCGCGCGCCGACGACGACTGCGACGGGCTCTTCAACTGCGCCGATCCGGACTGCCGCTTCGACCCGGTGTGCATGGGCCCGTGCGACCCCGCCGAGACGCGCTGCGACGACGGGATCGACGACGACTGCGACGGCCGCGTCGACTGCAGCGACGTGGAGTGCGCCAGCGACCCGGTCTGCATGGGCTGCACGCCGACCGAGGCCCGCTGCAACGACGGCCGCGACGACGACTGCGACGGGGACATCGACTGCTTCGACACCGACTGCATCGGCGACCCCTTCTGCGTGGGCCCCTGCCTGCCCTTCGAGCCGACCTGCGACGACGGCTTCGACGAGGACTGCGACGGCCGGGTCGACTGCATGGATCCGGACTGCTTCATGGATCCCGTCTGCATCGGCCCGTGTCTGCCGTCCGAGGTGGTGTGTGACGACGGCCGGGACGACGACTGCGACGGAGACGCGGACTGCGCCGACGTCGACTGCTTCACCGACCCGGCGTGCACGCCGCCCTGCTTGCCCTTCGAGCTGAGCTGCGCGGACGGCCGCGACGACGACTGCGACGGCTTCACCGACTGCGCCGACACCGACTGCGCGATGGACCCGGTCTGCGTCGGCCCCTGCGCGCCGAGCGAGACGGTCTGCGACGACCTCCGCGACGACGACTGCGACGGCTTCGCGGACTGCGCGGACGACGACTGCGTGACCGACCCGCGCTGCTGCACGCCGAGCGTCGAGCTCTGCTTCGACGGCGTCGACAACGACTGCGACCTGCGCACCGACTGCCGCGATCCCGACTGCGCGAGCGACCCGATCTGCTGTACGCCGCGCCCCGAGGTCTGCGACAACGGCGTCGACGACGACTGCGACGGAGACATCGACTGCACGGACTCGGGCAGCTGCGCGAGCGACCCGGCGTGCCGCATGTGCTTCCCCGAGGTGTGCGTCGGCGGTGAGGACGACGACTGCGACGGCCTCGTGGACTGCGACGACGCCGACTGCTTCGGCGACCCGGCGTGCCCGGTCTGCACGCCTCGCCCCGAGGTCTGCCGCGGGCGGGCCGACGAGGACTGCGACGGGCTCGTGGACTGCGACGACCCGGACTGCGCGAGCAGCCCGGCGTGCATGATGTGCGTGCCCTCGCCGGAGATCTGCGACGACGGCGCCGACCAGGACTGCGACATGGCGATCGACTGCGCGGACCCGGACTGCGCGCTCGACCCGAGCTGCCGGGTGTGCACGCCCGAGGTCTGCACCGACGGCATCGACAACGACTGCGACGGCCGGGCCGACTGCTCGGATCTCGACTGCGGCGGCGACCCGGCGTGCGTGACGTGCAGCCCCGAGTCGTGCACCAACGGGGCCGACGACGACTGCGACATGCTCGCCGACTGCGCCGACCCGGACTGCAGCCGTCACCCCGCGTGCACGGTCTGTGACCCGTCCGAGACCTGCCGCAACGGCACCGACGACGACTGCGACGGGGACGTCGACTGCGACGACGCCGACTGCGCCGGCTCCCCGCTCTGCGCGGTCTGCCTGCCGTTCGAGGTCAGCTGCACCAACGGCATCGACGAGGACTGCAACGGCCGCGTCGACTGCGACGACCTCCTCTGCCGGTTCCGGCCGGAGTGCGTCACCGGCTGCACGCCGAGCGAGAGCGGCCCCGACTGCCGCAACGGCCGCGACGACGACTGCGACGGCGCCGTCGACTGTGACGACACCGAGTGCGCGGGCACCCCGGTCTGCACCTTCTGCCTGCCGTTCGAGCTGTGCGCGACCGGCTTCGACGAGGACTGCGACGGGCGCGTGGACTGCGACGACCCGGACTGCTTCTCGGAGCCGGCCTGCGGCGCCTGCCAGCCCTTCGAGAGCAACTGCGCCAACCGCTTCGACGAGGACTGCGACGGGCGCGTCGACTGTCGCGACCCGGACTGCGCCGGCGACCCCGCCTGCTGCGTGCCCTCGCCCGAGGTCTGCACCGACGGCGTCGACAACGACTGCGACGGGATGCCCGACTGCGGCGACCCGGACTGCGCGTCGTCCCCCGCGTGCTGCGTGCCGGCGCCGGAGGCCTGCTTCAACTTCGCCGACGACGACTGCGACGGGCTGGCCGACTGCGCCGACCCGGACTGCGCCGGCGACCCGAGCTGCTGCGTGCCCTCGCGCGAGGTCTGCACCGACGGCGCCGACAACGACTGCGACGGGCGCGTCGACTGCGGCGACCCGGACTGCTTCGGCAGCCCGGCGTGCGGCGGCCCGATCGACGCGGGCCCGCCCCCCGGGGACGGCGGCATGTGCCTGCCGAGCGAGGGCACGCTGACGCTCTGCACCGACGGGCTGGACAACGACTGCGACGGGGTCAGCGACTGCGGTGACACCGACTGCACGCCCTTCGACACGGTCGGCGAGTGCTGCAACGGCGCCGACGACAACGGCAACGGCATCCCCGACGAGTTCAGCTGCCGCTGCTCGACCGACGCCGACTGCGCGAGCGGTGGCCCGTTCCCGGTCGTCTGCTGGAGCTCGACCCTCGGCGTCTGCGCCCCGAGCTGCGCCGCGCTCGGCGGCGACGCCTTCTGTCAGATGCTCGACCCCTCGCTCCGCTGCTCCACCCTCACGGGAGAGTGCGTGTTCTGAGGACCCCTCAGGTCGGCTCGACGAGCGACCGCGGGAGGTAGCCCGAGTCGACGTCGACCGCGAGGCCTCGGTCGTCGGCGACGCAGGCGATCGCGGTCAGCTCGAGGGCGAGCTGGCCGCGCGGATCTCGAGCCTCCGGGCCGCGCGAGTAGAAGCGCGCGTGAGCCCGCACCGCGTCGAGGAGCGCTGCGTCGAAGGCCGGCTGATCTTCGTCCATCAGGGCGCGCAGCACCTCGAGCTGTGGGAGCGCGATGTCGCGAGCCCAACGCTCGAGCACCGCGCCCGCGTCCGCCCAGGCCTCTCTGGCCGCGTCGATCGCCGCGCCCGCCTCCCGACCGAGCAGCGCGATTCCCAGCGCCTCGCCGCTCCGCCAGGCGCGGTGGCTCGCGGGGTGCGCCGCCGCGCGCACGGCTGCAAAGTCGAGCGCACCCAGAGTGGCGACGCGTGGATCGCGCAGGCACGCGGCCGCCGAGATGGCCCAGCTCCAGGCGGCTCGATGGGGTGCGGGAGCGAGGAGCAGCGTCTCGCCGAGGGCGGGCATGCGCCGCAGCACCGGCGCGACCCGTCGATCCTCGGGATCGGCGAGGCCGTGGCAGGCCGCCAGCAGGTACGCCTCGCGCAGGGCCAGGGCGGCGACGGCGGGGTCGGCGTCCGGCGTCTCCCCGCGGGCGATGGAGCGGAGCGCCCGCCGCTCGGTGCGCTCCGCGATCCGAGCGCTGAGGGAGTAGCCTCGCCGCTTCACCCTGGGCCTCGCCACTCTGCGAGGGTACCTCGCCAGAGGCTGCGTGGGCGCACCCGGCGGGCGGTATACGCTCGACCTCGAGGCGCGTTGAGCCACGGGGGTGGCCTCACGTGTCCGAGAGACGATGACCCTCTCGGCGCGCCTCGTCCGCCTCGCCCTGGCCGGGCCTCTCGCCCTCGCGTGCGGAGTCGGCACTGCGCCGCGGGTCGACCCGCCCGCGCCGCGCGCGCCGGAGCGTCCGGCCGAGCCCTCACCCGACGCGGGGCCCGCCGCCCCTTCGCCGGAGCTGGACGCCGGGCCTCTGCCCTCGGACGGGGCCACGGTCACGCCGGACGCGTCCGACGGCTGCCGGCCGCTCGAGATGGTGGTCGAGGCGCGGTGGCCCTTCGAGGGGGTCGAGATCGACTGGCCCAGCCATCGACACGTGACCTCCACGCCGCTGGTCCTGCCCCCCGCGCGCCCGGGCGGCGCCCCGCGCCTCGCGTTCGTCTCGCACGCGCCGCTGGTCGACTACGCGGCCATGCCCGTCCCCAGTCCCATCCCCGACGGACCCATCGCCGGCGGGCGCATGCGGGTCGAGCGCGGCGGCGTGCTGCGCGTCGTCGATCTCGACACCGGGCGCACCGTGTCCTGGGGAGACCCGCCCCACTTCCAGACGCTGGCGCCCACCTCGACGCTCGCCGCCGCCGATCTCGACGGCGACGGCGCGCTGGAGCTGGTCGCGGTCGGGGCCGCGGCCGGTCTCCACGCGTTCGAGGTGGACGGGACCCGCCTCTGGAGCGCGACCGCGCCGCCCTACGCGCCCATCGTTCCGCCCCGGCCGATCCGAACGCTGCTGTCGGTGTCGGGGGCGCCGACGGTCGCGGACCTGGAGGGCGACGGCACCGTCGAGGTGGTGTTCGGCCCGTGCGTGGTCGAGGGCGCGACTGGCGCCACGCGCTTCTGCCTCGAAGACGAGATGCTCAGCGCCTCGCAAGCCTACTGGGGCCCGCTGGTCAGCCTCGCCGATCTCGACGGTGACGGCGCGCTCGACGTGCTGGCCGGGCGCGTCGCCTACGCCGCCGACGGGCGCGTGCTCTGGCGGCTCGACACCCCGTGGATCGGGTTCCCGGTGCTCGGCGAGCTGCTCCCGGATCGACCGGGCCTCGAGGTCGCGGTGATCCACCAGTCCCACGTCTTCATGGTCGAGGCGCGCACCGGGCGCTACCTCCACTACTTCCGGGCCCCCGGCGCGCCGTTCCGCGAGATCTACTACGCGGGTGGACCGCCGCTGGCGCTGGACTTCGACGGCGACGGCGCCGACGAGTTGGTGCTGGCGAACTTCGGGCTGCTGCTGCGGCTCGACCCCGCCTGCGACGGCTGCGAGGTGGTGTGGTCGACGCCCATCCTCGACTCCAGCGGGGTCACCGGCGTCAGCGCGGTCGACCTCGACGGCGACGGCCAGCCCGAGCTGCTCCACGGCGACGAGGGACACCTCCGGGTCGTCGATTCCCGCAGCGGTGAGGTCCTCTACACGGCGCGGAACAACCAGCGGGCCCGGACCGAGTACCCGGTCGCCGCCGACGTCGACGGAGACGGAAGCGTCGAGATCCTGGCCGCCTCCAGCAGCGACTACGACGAGTTCCCGGAGGAGCGCCCGACACCCTCCGGGGTGACGGTGTTCGGTGAGCGCTTCGGGCGCTGGTCGCGAGTGGGCGCGTCGCACCTGCAACACGGCGGGACCCTGGAGCACGGGCGGCGGTGGCCGAGGCTCGGGCCGGGCGCGCCGTTCGAGGCCGGCTGCGAATGATCGGGCCGCTCAGCGCGGCCAGGAGGCGGGGAAGGTGCGGCGGCGGACGCTGACCAGGTCGATCGCGGTCGGCGCGGCGGGGCGCGCGAGCCGATCGCCGGCCTCGAAGGCGCGGGTCGGGAGGCGCTCGCCGTCGATCGTCAGGTCGGCCTCGCCGAGGTCACGGGCGGCGAGCAGGGCGCCGTCGCGCCAGCGCAGCCAGGTCTCTCCCTCGTCGTCGACGTAGGCGTCGCCCTCGCGCCGGAGCGCGACGCGGCGGCGCGCGTAGACGTCGAAGGTGGCCGGGGGCACGAGCCGCCCGGTCTGCGCGGCGTGGGCGAACACGAAGCCCGGCGGGCCCACCACCAGCACGTCGCCGTCGCCCCCCTCGCGGCGCAGGTGGCGCGCCGGATCCGAGGTCGCGACGCCGAGCATCTGCGCGTCGGTGAAGAGGTGGATCGCCGGGTGCGAGAGGTGGAAGAAGTCCATGAACTCGTCCTCGACGATGCCTTCGTTGGGCGACGGAGGCGTCAGCGCGACGAAGTGACCGGTCCAGAACGCGCGGCGCGGCGCCCGGGTCTCCTCCTGCACGAAGCGCAAGAAGTCGGGCTGGGTGCTCGCGTAGAAGAAGGGGTGCGTGTCGCGCGCCGCCTGGCGCACGCCCGGGACGAGGGCCGCCAGGGCGAGGGCGACGCCGGCCGCCGCGCGGGGGGCCGGGTGACGGATCCAGCTGCGCGCCGCGCGGTGGAGCCAGCGGGCGCCGACGGTCGCGAAGTAGGCGAGCGGCGGCAGCGCGGGCCAGAGATAGCGCGCCTCGTTGTGCCCGACCCGGAAGCTGATCAGCGCCACGAAGCCGAGCAGCCAGAGCAGGGCGGGCAGATCGCGCCGCCAGTCGCGTCGCAGCCCGACGACGGCGCCGAGGGCGGCGAGGCCGACGGTGATCGGCGACACGGTGGCGAGCAGCAGCGGGCCGTAGTCCCACGATGTCTCGCCCGGCATCGGCTCGACCATCGCGCTCGCGCCGGCGATCAGCTCGCGGAACGCCTCGAGCGTGAAGGGCTCGCCGTCGACCTCGGTGAAGACCGCCGAGAGGGAGAGCCAGAACGCGCCCGCCGCGACCAGCCCCGCGGCCGCCGCCCACGCGACGCGACGCAGCCGGAGCCGGCGCTCGAGCGGGATCCGGACCAGCTCCGCCGCGACGAAGGCGAAGGGGAGGGCGCCGAGCGAGTACTTGGTGAGCATGCCGCCCGCGATCGCGAGGCCGAAGAGCAGCCAGTGGCGAGGCTCGCCGCGGGCGCTGGTCGCGCGGGCCCAGGCGAAGAACGACAGGGCCACCCAGCCCGCGGTGGCGATGTCGACGAGCAGGAACGGCGCGTAGCGGACGAAGAGGCGCGTGCCGCAGAGGAGCAAGACGCCGAGCAGCGCCCAGCGCGCGCCGACGCGCTCCCGCATCCAGAGCCACGCGGCGAGCAGCGCGAGCGCCGCCATGCCCCAGCCGAGCAGGTGGGGGAGGATCCAGCGGCTGGGATCGCCGGCGTCCTCGGTGTCGAGGATCGAGGCGACGACCGGGCGGGCGAGCACCGGGACGAGCGGCGCGTGGACGCGATAGTAAGCGGCGCTCTCGTCGCCGTTGAGGCGCCGGGCGTCGTTCATGTAGTCGAAGCTGTCGTAGTAGTGCAGCCGGACCTGGACGGCCTGATGCAGCGTGAAGCCGAGCGCGAGCGCGACGCCCGCGGCGGCGAGCCAGAGGGGCAGACGCGCCGCCAGCTGGGGTGGGCCTCCCATGGGCGGCGGAGCATAGCGCGGACGGCTATGTTCGGTGCCGCGTGACCTTCGAAGTGACCGACCTGACGGTGGGGCGAGGAGGCGAGCCGCTCCTCCGCGACGTGTCCTTCCGGCTGGAGCCCGGCGCGCGCGTCGCGCTCGTGGGGCCGTCCGGCGTCGGCAAGACGACGCTGCTGCGGGCGCTGGCCTGGCTCGACGACCCGCTCTCCGGCGAGGTGCGCCTCGACGGAGTCACGCCGGCCTCGATGGGCGCGCCGCGGTGGCGGCGGCGGGTGCTCCTGGTGGCGCAGCGGCCGGTCTTCTTCGGCGGCGCGGTGCGCGAGGAGCTGGCGCGGCCCTTCTCCTACGCCGCGGCGACCGGCGGGCTCGACGAGGCGGCGGCCCGCGCGCGGCTCGAGCGGGTGGGCCTCGGCGCCAAGTGGGACGCGCCCTGCGCCGAGCTCTCCGAGGGGGAGGCGCAGCGGGTGGCGCTGGTGCGCGCGCTCGGGATCGGCGCCGACGTGCTGCTGCTCGACGAGCCGACCTCGGCGCTGGACGAGGAGAGCGCGGCCGCGGCCGAGGCGCTGCTCGAAGGGCAGACCTTCGTGCTCGTGAGCCACCAGCGCGCGCAGCGCGAGCGGCTCGGAGCGACGCCGGTGGAGCTGTCTCGAGATGCCTGACGGCGCGATCGCGATCGACGGCTGGCACCTCGCGGCGAGCGCGGCCTTCGTGGTGCTCGCGGGCGCGGTGTCGCTCGGGCTGCGGCTCGGGCTCGAGGCCAAGCTCGCGGTGGCGAGCGCGAGGACGGTCGGGCAGCTGCTCCTGGTGGGCTACGTGCTGGGCTGGGTCTTCGCGCTCGAGGAGCCCTTCGTGGTGCTCGCGCTGCTGACCCTCATGATCGCGGCGGCGGCGCGGGCGGCGGTGCAGCGCTCCACCCGTAAGGTGCGAGGCGCGGGCCTGATGGCGTTCTCGATGCTCGCGGTCACCGGGCTGGCCACCACGCTGGGCACGACCGAGGTGGTGATCGGCGTCGAGCCGTGGTGGCGCCCGCAGTACGTCGTGCCGCTGCTCGGCATGGTGCTCGGCAACGGGCTGACCGGCATGTCGCTCTGCCTCGACGAGCTGCTGCAGAGCCTCGACGAGCAGCGGGCCCGGGTGGAGACCGAGCTGGCCTTCGGGGCGACCCGCTGGGAGGCGGCGCGAGGCCCGCTCCGGGAGGCGGTGCGCCGCGGCATGATCCCGATCCTCAACAGCATGATGGTCGTCGGCGTCGTCTCGCTCCCCGGCATGATGACCGGCCAGATCCTCGAGGGCGCCGACCCGCTCATGGCCGTCCGCTACCAGATCGTGATCATGTTCATGCTCGCCGGCGCGACGAGCTTCGGCTGCATGCTGCTCGGCCTGCTGCTCTACCGACGCCTCTTCAACGCCCACCATCAGCTACGGGCGGAGCTCATCGTCCGGGGCTGATCGGCGCGGGTGATCGAGCGGGGCTGTTCAGCGGACCCGGACCACGGCGGCCGCCGCGCCGACGCCGGCCTTGGCCGCCGGCTCGGTGAGCAGGCTCGCGAGGACCGCGGGCTGGGTCTTCGGGTCCTCGCTCAGGACGCTCATCGCCTTCGCGATCGAGCTCATGCTGAACGCGGTGAGCGAGCCGGCGAGCACCAGGTCGCCGGGCGAGACCTCGGTGCTGCACACGCTCGGGCGCGCGCGGAGCAGGCCGGCCTTCTCCTCGTCGTCGCGGGCGGTGAGGCGCTTGGGCTGGCCGTCGCGCTGCACGTAGACGCGCCCGGGGCCGACGCTCATGACGTGCAGCTGGCCGGCGTCGAAGAGCAGCGCGACCAGGGTCGCGTCGGGCAGGAGCCGCTCGACGAGCTGATCGCAGGTGTCGGCGAGGGCGCTGCGGGCCGCGCTCACCGCGTCGCCGAGGCGGGCCTGCCCGGGCGCCCCGCCGCTCTCGCTCAGGTGCCGCTCGAAGCCGTCGAGCGCCGCCGCCGTCGCGAGGCTCCAGGTGCGCGGCAGGCCGAGGCCGGTGCTCACCGCGAAGGCGCGCCCGGCCTCCATGCGCCGGGCGGCGTGGCGCGTGAGCTGCCCGCTCCGGATGTCCGCCTTGGCGACGCTGATGTGGGCCTCGGTCCTCACGCCTTGCCGAAGCGTAACTCGCTCAGCTGGACCCAGAGAACCCCGAAGAAGCTGAAGAGCAGGCCGACCGCCGCCACCACCAGGCCGCAGATCCAGAGCTCCACGTCGGGCACGATCTCGGCGAAGAAGCCGCCGCGCTCGATCCCGGCCAGCTCCTTGGCGAAGTGGTTCATCGAGGCGAAGCGGATCGCGCCCGGCATCAGCCCGAGGAAGAGCTCCACGAAGCCGAGCCAGATGACGCTGACCATGCCGCCCGCCTCGGGCACCAGCGCGCCCCAGAACAGGCAGATGCCGCAGTAGGTCACGATCAGGAGGCTCGCGGCGCCGCCCGCCCTCGCGGTGTCGCCGAGCTGCTCGATCATCTGGGTCGGCGACGCGGCGAAGCTCACCAGGTGCATGAGCAGGAGCGCCGCCCACATCACCGCGAGCGAGGCCGCGGCGGCCACCAGCAGCTTGCCGAGCGCGATCGCCCCGCGGCTCACCGGTCGCATCGCCAGGAAGTGGAGCGTGCGCCCCTCCACCTCCTCGCCGATCACGCCGGAGGCGAAGAGGATCGGCAGCAGGAAGACGAGGAGGCGGAAGAAGCCCCACTTGATGCCGCCCTCGACGACCTCCGCCGCGACCGCGTCGTCCTCGAGCAGCGCGACGACCGCCGGGAAGAGCACCACCACGAAGGCGGCCACCGCGGCGACGCGGAGCTTGCGGCCCCGGAGCACGCGCTTGGCGGTGAGCCGCGCGACGGCGAGGGTCGAGCCGACCAGACCGGGGGGCGCGTTCACTGCCCACCTCCCGCCGAGAGCTGCTGCTCGTAGGCGACCTTCTCGGCCTTGTTCTCGAGCTTGCGCATGCCGCCCGAGCCCGCGTCCGCGCCGGTCCCGGCGCCGCGGTTGGCGCGCTCGACCAGGTAGTAGAAGAGCGCCTCGAGGGTCGCGTCCGGGCTGGTGATCGAGCGCAGCTGGAAGCCGCCCTCCACCACCTGCTTGGCGATCGCGTCGTAGGTCTCGTCGGGCTGCCAGGTGTGCACCTCGAGCACGTCCTCCGCCGGAAAGTGCAGGGCGACCACGCCGCGCTCGTTGGCGAGCAGCGCCGACGCCAGGTCCCGCGGCCGATCGCACTGCACGCGCACGTGGTGGGGGTGCTCGTCGAGCAGCTCGCGGATCTCCTGCATCCCGCCCTGCGCCACCACCTGGCCGCGCGCGATCAGGAGCAGCCGATCGGTCAGCGCCTCGATCTCGTGCAGCACGTGGGTCGAGAAGAGCACGAGCGCGCCGTCCTTCGCCCGCCGCCGCAGCGCGTCGAGGATCTGCTGGCGCGAGGCCGGGTCGGTCCCGGTGAGCGGCTCGTCGAGGAGCAGCACGTCCGGCTCGTGCACGATCGCCTGGGCGAGCTTGGCCCGCTGGCGCATGCCGCGGCTGTAGCCGCCGACCGCGCGGTTCATCGCGTCGGTCAGGCCGAACTCCTCGAGCGCGTCCTTGGCCCGCTTCTTCGCCACGTCCGGCGGGAAGCCGCTCAGCTCGGCCATCGCGCTGACGAACTCGAGCCCGGTCAGCTCGTCGTACATCGCGTCCGCCTCGGGGCAGTAGCCGAGGCGCGCCATCACCCGCGGGTTGCCGAAGGGCGGCAGGCCCCCGACGTGGAGCTTGCCCACGCTCGGCCGGATCTGGCCGGCGCACATGCGCATGAAGGTCGTCTTGCCCGAGCCGTTGGGCCCGAGCAGGCCCCAGATGCCCGGCCCGAGGTGCAGCGACACGTCGGCGACCGCGGTCACCTTGCCGTACCACTTGCTCAGACGAACGGCGCGGATCGAGGCGCCCTCGGTGGTCTCCTCGCTCACGTGATCACCTCCGCCTTCTGCAGGCGATTCCAGGCGTAGGCCACCGCGCCCGCCACCAGCAGCCCCAGCACCGGGCCGGCGTGGAACCACTCTACGTCGCTGCCCTCGGTCGTGATCTTGAACAGCGCCTCGCGCAGCACCGTCAGCATCCCGGGGATCGAGATCAGGTAGAGCCAGGACCAGTCGGTGATCGCGTCGACGAGCAGCGCGAGCACGTGCGGCACCACGAACAGCACGATCCAGGCGCTCATGGTCAGCGCGCGGCTCTTGCTGATCGCGCTGACGCCGATCGACAGGGTGGACAGCGCCACCGCCGCGATCAGCGAGTAGAAGAACGACGGGAGCAGCAGCCCCGCCATCTCGAGGCGGTGCTCCTCGGCCGAGATCCCGGTCAGGGGCAGCACGACGAAGAGCGACGGCACGAAGAGCACCGAGAACAGCAGGATCGTCAGCGCGGAGACGCGCCCGACCAGGTACTGCACGATGGTGACCGGCTTCGCGAAGTAGAACTGGAAGGCGCGGAAGGTGAAGTCCTCCGCGATGACGCCCGCGCCGGAGCGGAGCGTGAGCACCGTGGCGAACAGCCAGACCTGGATGTTGAAGAAGAAGCTGCTGATCTCACCGCCGGGCAGCGGGGGCAGCTCTCCGCCGGCGGCGCCGACCGTCTGGCTGCGCACCCACCAGGTCGCGGCGACGAGCGCGGCGGCGATCAGCCCGGAGACGAGCGCCGCGAGGATCGTGAGCTTGACGATCCACGAGCCCCACATGCGCCACATCCCGTAGCGCAGGAGCACCCACGTGTTCTGAGAGCTTGGGAGCCTCTCCCCCTCGTAGGCGCGATAGCCCAGGTCCCGGACCGTCATCGGCGCGCACGTTACGATACCGATCGGTCGGGGGCCAGCGGCGGGCTGGATCGATCGTCAACGCATCGCGGTGAACGAGAGGGGGACCGGCACCTGGCCGCCGGCGGCGCTGGGCGGGAACTGGAAGCGGCGGGCCGAGTTGCGGAGGCAGCCGGCCATGCCGCCGAAGTCCGGGCCGTCGACGTCGACGTTGGTCACCGCGCCGCTCGGGGCGATGTCCATGGTGACGGTGACCCGGGCGTCCACCGCCGCGCCGGCGTGGCGCACGGCCCGCTCGTAGCACTGGCGGAAGCGGCGCTGCCCACGCGCGACCACCGGGCGCACCGCGTCGGCCGTCAGCGGGGCGTCGGACGTCTCGGGCGGCGGCGCCTCCGAGCGGCCCACCCGGCGCTCGCGCACCCGCGCCTCGGCGACCTCGCGGGCGGCCGAGCGGCGCGCGAGGCCGAAGGCGGCGCGGCGGGGCGCCTCCGGGCGGGCCTCGGGCGCGCGCTCGGCGGGCTCGGAGACCTCGGGCGCCGCGGGGTCGGCCTCGGCGGGCGCCTGCACGTGCGCGGCCGCGACGGCGGGCGGGGGCGCGGCTTCGTGGCGCGCGGGCCGGTTCGTGGGGGCGGCGGCTCGGTCGGCGGCTCGGGCGGCCGTGAGGCCGCTGGCGGCCGGGCGGCTCGCGGCGTGGCTCGGGGTCGCCTCGACGACCGCTCCCGGGCTCGCCGAGCCGGGGATCGCGGCGAGCTCGCGCGCCCCCTCGGGGCCGAGCCCCTCCACCAGGGCGGGCGCGACAAGCGCCGCGACCACCACCCCGAAGAGCACGGCGCCGCAGACCGCGATCCAGAGGCCGAAGCGAGACGGCCGCTCCACGTCGTTGGCCGGCGCGCGGGCCGGCAGGGCGTCGATGTGGGCGGGCACCGCCCCCTCGAGGAGCACGGCGTCCTCCGCGCCCGGCACGGGGATCGTCGGGCGGAGGCTTTCCTGAGGGCGCCACGGCATGGTCGGGCGCTCGCTCAGGGGCGGGTCGGTCACGGTGTGCGTCGTCATGGGCACGATCGCCAACGGACGAATGCAGGCCGGGCTTGAGGCGTTGCCTCGATTCGATACGCCTGAGACGGTCCGTCTCTGGCACCGACCAGAGGCCGGTGTCACCCTCCGACGGCGAGAGAGGCGCCTGGCGCTCGCAAGATGGCGAAAGCACTACGAAAGATCGGTCGATTCGGCCGCCGCGTGCTCGACCTGGTGCCGCTGACCCCCCTCGGGCTCTTCGTGGGGCTCGGCGCCGCCGCCGCGTTGAAGTGGCTCGCCTACCCGGAGCTCGATCTGGTCTGGCTGGTCGTGGGCTTCGCCGCGCTCGGGCTGCTCGCCGCCGCCGCGCTGGCGGTGATCTTCGGCGCCGTCTGGATGAAGGTCGCGACCCGCCGCCGTCCCCACGAGGACGTGGAGCGCCGCAAGATGGAGACCGGCCGGGCGCTCCCCACCGGCTTCGACGCCAGCACGCTCTGGATCCTGCCGCTGGTGCAGGTGAGCTGGACCTGGGAGTCGCCCGAGGAGGCGGAGGTCCAGCTGCGGAAGCAGCGGGGCCGGTGGCAGGAGCGGGTGAAGCTGGCCCGGCGCGGCCACGTCCGCGGCATCCGCCGCCGCATCGTGGTGCAGGACGCCTTCGGGCTCGCGCGCCTCGCCATCCGCCAGCGCGATCCGGAGGAGCTGACCGTGCTGCCGCACGTGGGCAAGCTCGGCGAGACCCCGATGCTCGTCTCCCTCGCGGGCGGCGACGAGCGGCCCCATCCCATGGGGGTGGAGGACGGTGACCGGGTCGAGCTGCGCCGCTACGTGCCCGGGGATCCGGCGCGCTTCATCCACTGGAAGGTCTTCGGCCGCACCCGGAAGCTGATGGTCCGGGTGCCCGAGCGCGCGCTCTCGCCCTCGCGGCGCACCGTCGCCTACCAGGTCGCCGGGCCCTCCGACGACGCCTCCGCCGCCGCCGCCCGGGTGGCGATCGAGGCGGGGGTCTTCGGCGCGGACTGGAGCTTCGGCGCGGACGGCACCGCCGGCGACACGAAGCGGGTCGACGAGGCGATCGAGCGGATCGTGCGCTCGGCCGACGCGCGCGATCAGGGCGGCCGAGGCCTCGAGGCGTTCCTCCGCCGGGCCGAGCAGGCGGGCCCCGCGTCGGCGGTGATCTTCGTGCCCCCGCGCCCCGGCCCCTGGCTGGATCACGTGGTCCGCGCCACCCGGGCGCGCGCCGCCCGCACCCGCTTCGTCGTCGCCAGCGACGGCATCGATCTCGGGGCGCGGCCGCCGCTCTGGCGCCGGCTGCTGCTCTCCTCGCCCGCGCGCGAGGGCACGCCGGCGGCGGAGCTCGACGCGGTCCTGCGCGGACTCGCGAGCTCCCGGGCCGAGGTCATCGTGGTCGACCGCAAGAGCGGCCGCCGCCTCGGTGACGCCCACCGCGCGGCGATGCGCAAGCTCGAGCGCCGGGAGGCGGCGTGAGCGACGAGATGGCCCGCGAGCCCTGGCTCGCCACCTGCCTCCGGGTGGTGGTGCACGCGATCACCGCCGGCGTGATCGCCTGGCCGCTCACGGTCACCGAGGGCGTGCTCGCGGCCACGTTCGGCGGCGCGGCGGGGGCCCTGACCGCGCGCTTCGTCGCCCGCACCGCGCTGCGCGTCCCCGCGGTGCTGCTGATCGGGCTCGGCGGCGCGATCGGCGTCTTCCTCCTCAACCTCTTCGCGGTCGACCTCGGCCTCGTCCCCGACTCCCTCGGGCCCGCGAGCGCGCTCATCGTCGGCGACGCGATCGCCTTCGGCGGCGGCGCCTTCGTGCTCAGCGCCACCGTGCGCACGGTGAGCGTCCGCTACCCCGCCTGGTCCATCCTCGAGGCGGCGGCGGTCGCGGGCGGGTTCGCCGCGCTCCTCGTCGGGCACCGCAACGGCGCCATCCACCGGCCCTACGCGCTCGGCGACTTCATGATCGCCCAGGGCGAGGACCCGACGATCGGGCTCCTCTTCATCGGGGCGATCGGCGCGGGCGTCATCGTCCTGCTCTTCCTCAGCGAGCGCAGCCTGCGCCGCTCCCTCTTCCACCTGGCGGTGGTGGCCGCGCTCCTCGGCTCCATCCTCTACACCACCAGCGTCTCGGAGCTGCCGACCCCGCCCTCGAGCGGCGGCGCGCTCGGGCTGCAGGACGACGAGGGCGACGAGCGACGCGAGGGCGGCCAGGGCGGCGGCGGCGGGCAGGGCGACCGGCGCACCAGCGACGAGCTCGAGTTCCGCGACCAGTACCCGAGCGGCGGCGGCGCGCCCGACGCGGTGGTCATCTTCCACGACGACTACTCCCCGCCCGGCGGCTACTACTACTTCCGGCAGAACGCCTTCAGCCAGTACAACGGCCGCAAGCTCGTCGCCGCGACCCTGGCCGGCATCGACGAGGACGTGCACAACGTCTTCCCCTCCGGCGGCGCGCGCGACGTGGCCTGGGCGCCCGGCGCGGGCATGGACCGCACCTCGGTCGAGACCTCGGTCGCGATGCTCGCCGAGAACACCGCGCCCCTCGGCCTCGAGGCGCCGGAGCGCTTCGTGCCGGCGACCAACCCGAACCCGCAGCGCTTCCGGCGCGTCTACCGCGTGCACTCGGTGTCGCTGACCCAGGAATTGATCGGCCTGCTCGATCGACCGTCGGGCGACCCGGCGTGGGACGAGGACACCCGGGCGCACTACCTCCGCGGCCCCGACGACCCGCGCTACGCCGAGCTGGCGCAGCGCATCCTCGCGACGCTGCCCCCGCACCTCGCCGACCAGCCGGTGGCCCGCGCGCTCGCGATCACGCAGTGGCTCGGCGAGCACGGGACGTACTCGCTGCAGAGCCGGCACGCGGACGCCGAGGACCCGACGGCGAGCTTCCTCTTCGGCGACCTGACCGGCTACTGCGTGCACTTCGCGCACGCCGCGGTCTACCTGATGCGCGCCGCGGGCCTCACCGCCCGGGTCGGCACGGGCTACGCGCTGCCGGAGGCGAACCGTCAGGGCGGCTCGGCGCTGCTCCTGCGCAACTCCGACCAGCACGCCTGGCCCGAGGTCTACTTCGCCAGGAACACGAGCGAGGACACCTCGCGCACACCCGAGGAGATCGCGATCCGCGCGCTCGCCGACGCCTGGGACGCGGGCACCCTCGCCGACCTCGACTGGGGCGTGCGCGCCGACGCGATGGCCGAGGTGCTGCGCAACGCGGAGACCGAGCTCGCCACCCCGGTGCGGAGCCGCGACGCCTACCTGACGGCGGTGACCGAGCCGCGGCTCGCGCTCGAGGGGCTCTCGGAGCGCTCCGGCAAGACGGTGCAGGTCCTGCTCGACCGGGCCATCGCGCGGGTGCGCCGGCAGTCGGGCGCGCCGGAGCGGGAGACCGAGGCGGTCGACGCGGGGTGGGTGGTGATGGACGTCTCGCCGCAGACCGTGCTCGACGGCGAGGGCGAGCCGCCGGACCCGCAGCTGCAGCGGCTGCTCGGAGAGATGGCGCGCGGCTCGCAGCCGATCGACGAGGAGGTGCAGCCGCCGCGTCCCATGCGCGAGCTGGCGCGCGCGATCGGTCGGCCCGCCGCGTGGGGCGCCCTCGGCCTGCTGATCGCGATCCTGCTGCTGAGCTACGCGATCAAGATCGCGCGCCGCTTCGGGCGCAGCCCGGCCCGGGTCTACCGCGCGGCCCTCGATCGGCTGGCCGAGGCGGGCCTCCGGCGCCGGTGGGGCGAGAGCCCGGAGGCGTTCTCGAGGCGGCTCGCGGCGCAGCTGCCCTCGCTGCCTCGCCTGACCGACAAGCACCTCGCGGCGGCGTTCGGCGGCCGGCCGCGGGGCGACGTGGCCGCGCGCATGATCGAAGACGCGCGGGTGTGCCGCGTGGAGCTCGGCCGCGCGGTGCCCTGGTGGCGCCGGCTGCTCGGGCTGATCAACCCCTTCTCCTGGATGCTGACGCGATAGGACGACGATGGAAGCGATGCAGACGACGACGGACGCGGGCGAGATGGGCACCGAGGCGGCGCACGCGGTGGCGGAGCGGCTCGCGGCCCGGATGCGCGCGGCGGTGCGCGGGCGCGACGACGTGATCGACCTGGTGCTGACCGCGCTGCTCGCGGACGGCCACGTCCTCCTCGAGGACTACCCCGGCTCCGGCAAGACCACCCTCGCGCGCGCGCTCGGCGGCGCCATCCACGCCGACCGGGCCGCCGATCACATCGCCGCCTTCCGGCGCATCCAGTTCACGCCGGATCTCCTGCCGAGCGACATCACCGGCACCAACGTGTTCGACGTCGAGACCAGCCGCTTCCAGTACCGCCACGGTCCGGTCTTCGCGCACGTGCTGCTCGCCGACGAGATCAACCGCACGAGCCCCAAGGTGCAGGCGGCGATGCTCGAGGCGATGGCGGAGAAGCAGGTCACGGTCGACAACGACTCGCACGCGCTCGACGAGCTCTTCTTCGTCATCGCGACCCAGAACCCGCTCGATCTCGCCGGCACCTACCCGCTGCCGACGCCGCAGCTCGACCGCTTCCTCTTCAAGATCGAGATGAAGCACATCTCGCGGGAGGCCGAGCTGGACGTGCTCGCCCAGTACCCGACGCCCCACCTCGAGGCGGCGGCCAAGCTCCCGGGCGTGACCCGCTCCGAGGTCGTCTCGGCGCGCGAGGCGCTGCGTCACCGGGTGCACCTCGCGCCGCTCTTCCGCGAGGTCCTGGTCGACCTCGCCCGCGCGCTCCGCGACGACGAGCGCGTGCTGCAGGGCGCCTCGACCCGCTCGCTGGTGCTGATGATGCCCGCGCTGCAGGCCCACGCGCTGGTGAAGGGCCGCGACTTCGTCAGCCCGGGCGACCTCGAGGTGCTCGCGCCGCACGTCTTCCGCCACCGCCTCGAGTGCGCGCCCGGCGTCGACGACCCGGCCGACGTGATCCGCGACGCGCTCGCGCCGCAGATCGAGCGGCTCAGCAAGGAGTCGCTGAAGTAGCCATGCGTCGCCTCCGCCACGTCGCGCTGCTGTCTCTCCTCGCCTCCCTGGTGGCGGCGGGCGCGGCCGCGCAATTCGAATCGTCGGGCGCGGGGGCCGGCCTCGGGGCCGAGCTCGACGAGGCGCGCGCGTGGGACGAGGCGGAGCAGGGCCACCACATCAAGGCGCGCGAGCTCGCCGAGGCCATCCTTCGGGACCGCCCGGACTCGTTCGTCGGCCACTTCGTGCTCGGCTGGGTGCACCACTACGGCGAGGCCAACTTCGCGCGGGCGCTCTACCACCACGACCGGGCCTACGCGCTCTTCGTCCGCGAGCACGGCGAGGAGCCCGTGCCCCCGGCGCCGTGGCGATGGCACGCGCGCCTGATGCGCGAGCTGGCGATGACCCACGGCGACCTCGAGCACTACGACCAGCAGCTCGAGTGGATGCTGCGCTACAGCGATCTCTACGAGCCGGACTTCATCGCCGAGCGCGCCTGGCCGCTCATGAAGCTCCGCCGCTTCGACGACGCGCGGGAGGCCGCGCAGCTCGGCCGCCTCAGCGGCGACCCGCGCCAGGAGGAGCTCGCGCTCAACGCGCTCTGCGCCATCGAGTTCGAGGCCGGCGACGACCAGGCGAGCTACCAGGCGTGCCGCGCGGCGATGGAGCTTCACGGCGCGAACCCGCAGCTCCAGGGCGCGGTCGACTTCACCAACTTCGCGGAGGCGGCGCGCAGCGTCTTCCGGCTCGACGAGGCCGAGCGCGTCGGCCTGCTCGCCACCGAGGCGCGGGTCAGCTGGTACGGCAACCCGTGGGTCGAGCTCGGCGAGCTCTACGTGCGCGAGGGCCGCTTCGCCGAGGCGCTCCACGCGCTGAAGCAGGTCCCCGAGTACCGCCAGCGCCGCCCCCCGCACGTGCGCGAGGCCGACCGCAACGAAGGCCGCCGCGCGCTCAGCTCCTTCTATCTGGTGGTCGGCCGCGCCGACGAGGCGCTCGAGATCGCGCAGAAGGCGCTCGACGCGCCGGACCGCCGCGCGCACATCAGCCGGGACCCGCAGCAGGACCGCGCCATCGCCGCGCTCCTCCACCGCGCGTCCCTGCGCCTGCGCGCCGAGCGCCGCGCCGAAGACAACCTCGGCGAGGCCTGGTACACGCGGCTCTGGGGCTTCTTCGAGAACCTCGCCGACCGCGGCCGCGCGGCGTTCAGCGGCCGGATCGCGGCCCGCAACCTCGCCGACGACGAGCGCCTCATCGGCACCTTCCTCATCGGCACCCACCGCAGCGCGGTCATGCCCCCGTGGCTCGCGGGCGAGCTGGTCGACGTGCTCGGCGCCGGCGTGGTCGAGGAGGCGGTCGCGCGCGCCCGGGCCGAGGACGACCGCGAGGGGTCGGACGCCTACTACGACGCCTTCGCCGCCGAGGCGGCGCTCGACCGCGGCGACACCGCCGAGGCGGACCGGCTCGCGGCCAGCGCGCTCGCGGCCCTCAACCCGGCCGAGGCGATGCTCCGCGCCCGCACCCTCGCCATCCGCGCCGAGGCCGCGCGCCAGGACGACGACGTGCCCCGCGCGACCCGCGCCTACGGCGAGGCCTTCCAGGTCGACCCCGGCGTGTTCCGGCGCATGGGCTTCGTGGTCCCGGTCCGCTACGAGGTGCGCGGCGGCGGCTTCGCCGAGGACCTCGCGGACGTGGTCGACGACAGCCCCCGCTTCAGCACCGAGGACTGGGGCCTCCGCGTCGAGGTCGAGGGCGACCGCAGCCGCGCGCGCATCTGCCTCCGCGACGGCGGCGGCGCGGTCCTCGGCTGCGCGGAGGGCGACGCCTCCGCCGAGGGCGAAGACGCCGACGAGTTCGCCGCCCGCCTCGTCCGCGACTTCCACCAGCAGGCCTTCGCCCCCCGCGTCGATCTCAGCCAGAGCGACGTCAGCTCCCTCGACGGCAGCAACCGCGTCAGCCGCGACCCGCTGCGCACGCTGTTCGGCCACGAGCCCCCGCCCCGCGACGAGTGACCCGGCTTCGGGAACGTACGCGTGCTCGTGCACCTGCGCGTGCTCGGCGCGCTCCGGGGCATCGCTGGGAGAGCGCCGAGAGAGTGCGGACGAGGCGCTCCTCGGGCTCGGCGCGGGAGCTCTGTCGTCGATCACGCGCAGGGGGTCGAACGGCGCGTCGCCTTCCGTGGCGGATCTCGGCCGGCCGATCCCGCTTCCGAGGACGTGCACGAGGACGAGCACGAGCACGAGCACGAGGACGGGCACGAGCACGAGCACGAGGACGAGGACGTGCACGAGGACGCGCACGAGGACGAGCACGAGCACGAGCACGAGGACGTGCACCAGCACCAGCACCAGCACGTGCACGAGGACGCACGTACTCGTAGACGTGCACGTTCTCGTAGCCGTGCACGTACTCGTAGCCGTGCACGTACTCGTAGCCGTGCACGTACTCGTAGCCGTGCACGTACTCGTAGCCGTGCACGTACTCGTAGCCGTGCACGTACTCGTGCACGTGGGCATACTCGTAGAGCTTCGGGATGAGGAAGGACGGGTGACGATGGCGTCGCGCGTAGCCGCCGCCGCGCTCTGTGCCCTCGTGGGCTTCGCGACGAGCGGCTGCGGCGGTGGGCTTGCGGAGTCGCCGCCCTGTGGTGGAGTGACGCTGCTGTCGTACGACGCGGAGGCGGCGCGACCGGCCGCGCTGGTCTCTCCGGCGGCGCGCGAGCTCGATTGTCTCGCCGACCGCCATCGGGCGCGGGTGTGCGCCGACATGCAGTGGTCGTCCCTCCCCGACGGAGCTCCCTTCGCGTCGTCGCCCGCCGAGGGCGTGTGCTGGGTCGTGTTCCAGCCGCGTGGGCGGCGGTGCCGGCGGGCCTCGCTGCGCGAGCTCGTCGACGAATGCGACGTGCCCGATCTGCGGGCGGTCGTTCCGTGGCGCGGGCGCTGCGACGACTTCGACGGCGCGCTCGCCGGGCTGATCTCCCGGGCTCGGGCGGGAGGGGCCGTGTCGGGCGAGACCGCGCGCGCGTTGACGCTCCTCGGCGCCGTCGACCTCCTGGAGCTCGACCCGAACGCGCGCGCCGCGCTCGAGCGACGCGCGCGTGATGGAGAGCCGCCGTCCCTGGAGCCTCGGGCTTCACGGACCTAAGGGGAGCTAAGTGGCTCGGGGGAGGGCGGCGCGGACACTCGAGCGCGTGGCGAACGACGACGCAGAGGGCTCCGAGAAGCGCAGCGGGATGGGGCGGCGCAGGTTCCTGGTCGCGGCCAGCGGGGCGCTCGCGGGCGCGGCCTGCAGCTCCATGGCGATCGGCGACGGGGGGCTCGGGGCGGACGGGGGGCGTGACGGAGGGCTCGGGGGGGACGGCGGCCGGGGGCTCGACGGGGGCCTGCCGGTCGACGGCGCGGTGGACGGCGGGCTCGAGGGCGAGGACGCGGCCACCCCGGACGCCGGCGCCGGCCCGAGCTGGCTGCTGCCCGACGGGCACTTCGAGGGGCACTTCCCGCTCCACGTCATCTACCTCCGGCCCGACGGCGAGACGCAGGCCTACGCCCGCCACCGGCACGCCCACCCCGGCGTGCGCTACGAGATCCCGATCGGGGTCCAGTTCGGCAAGTGGCCCTACCGCTACGAGCTCGTCGAGGGGCCCCCGGGCGCGCGCGTCGTGCACGAGACGCTGCAGTGGAACGGGCGCGACGCCTTCGACATCCCGGAGGGCTACGGGGTGGTCGCGTGGGACGTGCCGGCGGGGGCCTCGGGCGGTCACGCGTTCCGGGTCCGCGTCTACGACCAGGATCACGGCCGCGCCGGCGACTCCTTCGTCGACGTCGCGTGGACCACCACGGTCGGCACGTCGCAGTTCATCTTCCTCGACACGGTCCGCGGCGACGACGCGACGGCGGACGGAAGCATCGGTCGGCCGTTCCGGGAGCTCGCCGCCCTCCAGGGCTCGGGCATGGCCGGCGACAAGATCTGCTACATCCGGGAGACCGATCGGTTCGACCCGGACAGCTCGCGGTTCGCGGGCGGCTACACGCCCGACCCGCCGCGGCAGCTCACCTTCGGGGACCCATCCGACCCCAAGGCCTACGTCGCCTTCCCGGACGAGACCGTGCACGTGAACACCGCGGGGCAGATCGGCTTCGCGCAGTCGACCGAGATCAACGACGACGTCTTCTTCGCCGGGATCGTGGCCGGCTTCACCAACCAGCGCCGTCGCGACCGCGACAACGTGCGGGTCGTCATGCACTGGGACCGGTCCCGCCGCTCGACCTTCTGGCGCATGGGGTGCCTCCGCGCGTTCGGCGGGACCCGCAAGAACGACAACCACGGGTTCATCTGGTACTGGAACGCGGGCGGTGACGTCGGCGACGCCAGCGGGCACACGTACCTGTACTCCGCCGACTGCTGGATGGATCAGATGAACGTCGACGGCGACGCCGGGTCGAACGGCCCGCATCTCTGGGAGACCTACACGACCAACCGCACCCTGGCGGAGCGGCACCGGGTCACCCACAGCCACATCGTCAACAACGGCTTCGTGGTGGTGAAGGGCTCCGGCCGGGACGCCGAGATCCGCGCGTGCGACACGGCGACCGGGAACCGCGGCGTCTACCACGTGCGCTGCGTCGGGGTGAGCTCGCAGGGCGAGACCCGGCGCGTCGCCCTCTGCTTCAACCGGACGGGCGGCGAGGACGGAGGGCGCGTGGCCCTCGGGCAGGCAGGTAGCAACCCGCCTTACCAGGACCTCATCGCCTACCGGAACTCGTGCACCGGCCCGATCTCGGCCGCGAGCAGCCCCGCCGCCATCAGCCACGCCTACAACAACGTGGTCCGCGCGGTCGCGGGCGAGGTGAAGGTGGCCTCCGGCAACATCGAGCACGGCGGGGACGGGAGCAGCGTCTTCGACGCCGCGCTGAGCCTCACCGGGGCGGCCCGCGAGATGTACCTCGGCACCAAGGGCGCCGACGTCGCCTGACGAGCCCGGGGAGCGCTCGACGACCGCGCGTGGCAGACCTCCCCTCGTGAACGCGCTTCGGCTCCTCCTCGTCTCGCTCCTGCTGTGCGGATGCACCGAGCGCAGCCTCCTCGTGGTCGAGCTCCTGTCGGACCTGGTGCCCGGCGAAGAGGTCGTCCGCGCCGACCTGCAGGTGACGAGCGCCGACGGCGGCCCGGTGCATCGCGCCGAGACCGCGCTGACCGGCGGCTCGACCGGCCGCGCGCCCATCGACGGCCTGCGGCTCGCGGAGATCGCCGATCTCCCGGTCGGCGCCTATCGCCTCCACGTCGATCTGATCGGGCCGGACGGCGCGGTGGTGCTCGAGCGCGACGTCGCGGTGCGGCTCTCGAGCGGCAGCCTCGCGGTGACGGTGGTGATGACCCGCGACTGCGTCGGCGTGACCTGCGACGACACCTCGCCCTCCGCGAGCACCTGCGTCGCGGGGCGCTGCGCGAGCCCGGAGTGCACCCCGGAGACGCCCGAATTCTGCGAGCCGGAGTGCTCCGCCTCGAGCTGCCCCGCGCCGCCCGGCGGGTGCGCCGTCGCGATGTGCGTGGAGGGCGCCTGCCTGAGCGCGCCCGACGACTCCTGCGGCGACACCCACTACTGCGATCCCGAGGTCGGCTGCCTGCCGCGGACGCGCCGGGACGCGGGCGTGCCGGACGCCGGCGTCCTGGACGCGGGGCGGGTCGACTCCGGCCTGGCGGACGCGGGGCTGCCGGACTCCGGGCTGGCCGACTCCGGGCCGCCCGCGCCGATGTGTCCGCTCGGCTACGTCGGGGTGCGCGGCGACTCCGACCTCGGCTCGACCGACTTCTGCGTCATGCGCTTCGAGGCGCGCGCCTGGCGCGACGGGGACGGCGACGGCGTCGTGCAGCCGGCGGAGCTCCAGGCGGAGGGCTGCGGCGTGCCCTGCTCGCCGGGTTGGGGAGACGCGACGCACACGCCGGTCGCCGATCACCGGGCGCTCCCCTGGCGGAACATCTCGGCCCACGCCGCGAGCGAGCGCTGCCGCAGCCTCGGGCCCGGCTACGACCTGATCTCCAACCTCGAGGCGATCACCATCGCGCGCGCCGCCGAGTCCGAGCCGGTCAACTGGATGGGCCTCGCGGTCGGGGTGGGCGGCATGGTCGAGGGCAACACCGACGGCTCGGCCGGCTACGCGGGCTACGTCGACCCCTCGGATCCGTACGACTCGACCGGCAACGGCCCGGGCGACGAGCCGGGCATGGGCCGCGAGCAGCGCCGCGTGTTCCTCTTGCCCGACGGCGCGTCGATCTACGACTTCTCCGGCAACGTGCAGGAGTGGACGGACGCCGATCCGACCACGCCGGGCTTCGACACCGTCCCGTTCTCCTGCCCCAGCGGGGGTTACGACTTCGAGGAGATCGACACCGTCTGCCCCGCCATGCCGCGCGCGCTCTTCGCGCCTGCCACCGGCGTCTACGACCGGACCGACGGCGTCGGCGCCTGGATCGGCGGCTCCGCCGGCGCCCTCCGCCGCGGCGGCCAGTCCAGCGACGGCCCCGCCGGCCTCGCCGGCGCCTTCGCCTTCAACCTCAACCGCGGCCCCGACTTCACCGCCACCGGCACCGGCTTCCGCTGCGTCTTCCGCCCCTGACCCGCGTTCGGTAACCCGCTGTAACCCGACGTCCGTCGAGGGGGACGGCGGCGGTGGCCACGCTCGGGGCATGCATCTTCGTCATCTCACGCTGACCACGATCCTCGTCCTGGCCGGGTGCGGGGGGGACCCCGATCCGGTCCCCGACGCCTCCATCGCCGACGACGCCGGCACCGAACGCGTCGACTCCGGCGGCGGAGGGACCGACGCGGGCCGGGACACCGACGGCGGGACCGACCCGGGAGACGCCGGGATCCCGAGCGGCGCGGTGGTGCGCGCGCACCCGTGCCCGGGCGTCAACCGGACCGACGCGCTCTGGGTCGACGCCGACGGCACGATGTTCATCGGCTGCGGCAGCGGCGCCGAGGGCTCCGGCCTCTACATGAGCGTCGACGAGGGTCGGACCTGGGAGATCCCGGCGACCAGCCCGTCGAGCGTCCTCGAGTCGTTCCGGGTCCTGTCGATCCACCGCGGCTACGGCGACCTGCTCTACGTGGCCGGGCAGGGGCCGGCGATGAGCATGGTCGTCAGCCTCGACACCGCCGCCTCTCCCTTCGCCGCCGCCTCGGTGCTGACCCGCGGCGGGACGGTGGGCACGTCGTTCCTCGCCTCGCCCTTCGTCACCACCCCGAGCGGCGCGGCGTTCGCCGACTCCTTCAACGGGCACGACGCGCTCTACCGCAGCGACGACGGAGTCGGTGACGCGGCGGCGATGTGGACGCCGGCGAGCGCGTGGGAGGGAGGCGGCGCGAGCCACCAGATCCTCGACCTCGTCGCCGTCGGCGAGCGCTTCGTGGGGTGCGGCAGCACCATCGCCGAGCCGCCCTACGTCTTCCTCCCGTCCCAGGCCGCCACCGCGGAGCCCTGGCAGATGACCCCGGTCGCCCTCGTCGAGGGCCTCGGCGCCTACGACGGCGAGATGTGGGGCGTGGCCGCGAGCGAGGCGCGGGTGGTGGTGGTCGGCGTCGACCAGGACAACGACGTCGGCAAGATCTTCGTGTCCGGCGCCGATCGCTACGCCGCCGCCGACTACACGCAGCTCGACGTCGACCCGCTGCTCCCGAGCCGGGTGAGCGGCGCCGACTCGACCTGGGCGCGCGGCGTCTGCATGGCCGGAGATCGCGTGATCGTGGTCGGCGAGGTCCAGCCGCTCGGCGTGGGCGACAACACCGGCTTCGTGCTGGAGTCGACCGACGGCGGCGCGACCTTCGCCGACGTGACGCCCGAGGGCTCGCCCGACACGTGGAGCAAGTGTCAGCTCATGGCCAGCGGCCGGGTCGTGGTGGCCGGCGCGGGGGCCGTCGCCCTGATCGATTGAACGGAAGAGAGCCGCGTGGCGGCGGCGCCGCGCCTCCGAGCGTCCAAGGTCGGAGGCGTGGTGGTAGTCTGCCGCCACGTGCGAGCCACGCAGACATCGGGCGCGGCGGCCGGAGGGCTGCTGCGGAGGGTCCCGAATCCACCGCTCTGCTTCGTCGGGCGCACGGACGAGGCGCGGCGCCTGGCGACGCTCCTCTCCCACGCGCCGGTCGCCCTCGTCTGCGGGGAGGGCGGCGTCGGCAAGAGCGCCCTCGTGCAGCGCGTCGTACACGACCAGCGCGAGCGGGCGCCGTCGCTGGTCCGCGTCCGACCGAACGACGACTTCGGCCTGCTGGCGGCGGAGCTCGTGCTCGCGGTCGGCCGCCCCGCGGAGGGCTCGCCGGAGGCGCTCGCCGCCAGCGCGCTCAGCGCGGTCGAGGACGACGCGCGGCTGATGGTGGTGGAGGATCTGCACCTCCTCCCGCCCGCCGACGCCGCGCGCTGGCTCGCGCTCCTCACCGGCTACGCGCGCCGCTCGCGCTGGGTGCTCACCTCGCGCGTCCGCCCGAGCCTCCCGGAGGTGCAGGAGCACGTCGTCCAGCTCGGCCCGCTCCCCCGCCCCGCCGCCCAGGCGCTCGCTCGCGCGTGCCGCCCCGAGGCCGACGAGGAGACGCTGGCCGCGATCGTCGACGCCGCGGGCGGCTCCCCGCTCTGGATCCGGCAGCTCGCCGCCGACCCGAGCGCGAGCGACCTGCGCGAGGGCCTGCGGGCCGAGGTCTCGCGGGCGCTGGCGATGCTCAGCGTGCTGCACGAGGCGGTCCCGGGCGCGCCCGACGATCCGGCCGCCCGGCTCTGGTCGTCGGCCCTGGAGTCGCTGCGCGCGCGCGGGCTGATCGGCGAGGGCGGGGCCGACGGCCGCGTGCACGACGCGATCGCCGAGCGCGTCCTCGGCCGGCTCTCGCCCGACGAGCTGACCCGGGCCCGGCAGGACGCCGCGCGGGCGCTCCAGACCACGACCGACGCGCGCGAGCAGCTCGAGCGGCTCCGCCTGCAGCTCGAGGCGGGCGACGTGGAGGCGGCCCTCTCGACCCTCTCGGCTCACCGCGCGTGGATCGCCCAGGGCCACGGCCCGCGGCTGTGGTCGCTGCTCGCCGGCGCCCTCGATCCGCGGCTCGAGACCACGCGCATGCAGGTCGCCCTCGCGGTCGGGACCCACACGTCGCTCGGCTGGCTGACGTCGCAGCCCCGGCCGACCCGCCCCGCGGCGCTCGAGGCGTGGGTGGAGGGCCTCATCCGCAGCGGCCGGGCCCGCCGCGCGGTCGAGGAGCTCCAGGCGAGCCCCGCGGACGACGTGGCCCTCGCGCTCCTCCTCGGGCGGGCCCTCTCCGACGCCGGCTACCCCGAGCGCGCCGTGCGCCACCTCCGCGCGCTCCGGCCGGAGGGGGACGGGCCGCGCGCGCGCCGCGACCTCGCCCTCGCGCGGGCCCATCACCACGCCGGTCACGAGCGCGAGGCGGTCGAGCTCGCGCGGCGGCTGCGGGCCGCGTTCTCCGCGCTCCCCGAGAGCCTGGTGGCCGAGTGTCAGGAGGTCTTGTCCATGATCGGCCTCGAGCCGGACGAGGGGCACCGGCCGCGCAGCACCGAGGGGCTCATCTACCGCGGCATCCGCCTGGCGACCTCCGGCCGGCTCGCGCGCTCGTCGGAGCTCTTCACCCGGGTGCTCGGCGGCTTCGACCTGCCGGCGGGCAGCGGGGTGCTCGCGTCGGTCGCGTCCGAGATCCTCAGCGTGGCCCGCGGCCGCTACGAGGGGCTGGAGGGGCGGGCCCGCCACCGCGTGCACGAGGCCGAGCGCCTCGGCAACGCCACCCTCTACCACGCCGCCTACATCCTCGAGCGGGTCGCGAGCCTCGGGCGCGCCTGGGCGTTCGACGAGATCCCCTGGGCGCCGTCGATCCCGCCGCCGACCGGCGCCCCCGCGCGCTACCTCGCCCTGGCGCGGGTCTGTCATCGGGCCCGCCGCGGCGAGCCGATCGACGAGGCGTCCGTCCCGCGCATCGAGGCCTCGGACGGCCCCCTGCTCGCGTGTCTGACCCAGCTGGCGGAGGCCCACGTGCGCCTCCTCGGGGGCGACGCCGAGCGCGCGTGTTTCCTGGCCGCGCAGGCCGCGCAGGCGACGACCCGCTCGGGCCTCGGGCTCTTCCAGGGCGAGGCGGTCCTGACCCGCGTCTACGCCGAGCTCGCCCTCGGGCGCCGCGTGGAGGTGCGCCGCGGCGCGGCCGAGCTGACCCGCGTCGCCGAGTCGCTCGGCTCCAAGCGCTACCGGGTGCTCGCGGAGCTCGTGCGCCTCGCGGTCGAGACCGAGCCCGACGTGCCCGCGCTCTTCCGCATCGCCGGGCAGGCCGACGCCTCTCCCACCGCGGCCCGCGTCGCCTCCGCGCTCCTCGGCGAGGCGCCGACCCCGGACCGCCTCGACCACCTCCTGACGAGCGCGCTCGCGGCGAGCTGGACGACGCGGGTGGAGCCGCTCCGCCCGGGCCAGGCGGCCGCGTGGGTCTTCGACGCCGAGGCGCGGCGCGTCCACCTCCCGCGCGGCACCCTCGAGATGAGCCCGCAGGCCTGTCGTCTCCTCGACGGCATGTTCGCGCTCGGCGGCCGCGCCTCGCTCGCCGACCTGGCGGAGGTCGCCTGGGCGCTCGACGCCTTCCACCCGCTGCGCGACAGCAAGCGCATCCACGTCGCCATCCGCCGCCTCCGGCGCCAGCTCGAGGACGACGCGTCCTCCCCCACCCGGGTGCTCACCGACCCCGACGGATACGCGCTCGGCGCCCCCGTCGGCCGCCTGGTCCCCGCGGCGGCACAGCGGACCTGAGCGCAGATCAGCGGAGCGATCGGCGCGCAGCCGGGAGAGTGTGAGCATGACCGACGGCGCCGCCGGCCGCACCGACTTCTGGATCGACGAGGTCATCGTCGCCTCCGACGCCCCCGGCTACGACCCGCCGACCGGCGTCGACTCCGAGGGCCACCCCTACATCGCGCCCTGCACCCGCGTCGCCGACCTCTGACCCGTGCAAGGCCCGGCCCGGGTTGCCTCGGCAGGCAGGGACGCGATGATCCCTCGATGGCGGCGGGAAGGTGAGCACGATCGTCGGGGCGGATCTGACGGGGGCCTACTACGCGGCGGTCTGCACCGTCTTGCTCCGGACAGGGTTGTCTCGGACGGAGCTCCTGGAGACGGGAGCGCCGTGGGGGCTGCCGCAATTGCCGGCCCGTCAGGCGCTGGCCCTGCGGGAGCTCGACGCGCGCGTGGTGGAGCTCTTTCCCCTCCCCGCGTTCGTCGCGCGCAAGGGGCAGCCGCCGTGGGATCCTCGGTCGGGCTACGATCTCACGGCCATCCTCCTCGAGGTGTCGCTCTTCGCGGAAACGCCGATCGACGACACGCTCGGGCCGCGGGCGCGGTGGGAGGCGCTGGACGCCGCGCTGGCGTCCAGCGTCGAGGGCGTGGTCGAGGCCGGCGGCGCCGCCCTGTTCCTGCTCGGCGTCTCGCCCGACGAGGCGCTGGCGAGGCTCGACCGCTGCTGGTCCTCGATCGACGCGGTCGTGCCCGAGGCGCGGTGGCGCTCGCTGGGCGAGCCGACGTGTCGAGACGATCTGCGCGCGCTCTCCCGGCGGTCGCTCGTGCAGCGCGTCCCCGAGATCGCCGAGGACCCACGGACGTCGCCCGCGTACGGTCGATGGCTGCAGAGGGTGCGCCGAGCGCTCGAGGCGTGATCGGAGGCGGCCGAGCCGGTCAGCGGAGGCGCGCGCGGGCGCAGTCGTAGACGGGGAGGGCGGCGCGCTCGGTGTCGCCGTACATGAAGAGGAGCGAGGGCGTGGTGGCGTGCGGGCCCATCCAGGGGGTGAAGCCGCCGAGGCTGCCTCCGTCCTCCGCCGGCCAGGTGACGCCGCCGAGGAAGGCGAGGGAGTAGAGGCGCGCGCTCCAGCCGTGGCCGGCGTAGGGCGGCGCGGTGGTGAAGTCGTAGGCGGGCGTGCCGGCGCGGGTCCGCAGGTAGCCGGTCCGGATGCCTTCGTCTTCCCACACGCGGTTCACCGGCGCGGCGATCGCGTCCCACACGAGGGCCACCGGGGCGGGGCTCTCGTCGGTGACCGGGAAGACGCCGTAGTCGACGATGGCGTCGAGGCGGAAGGCGTCGTCGCCGTGGCGGCCCCAGTAGGCCTCCTCCTCGTGGGCGAACATGCGGAAGAGGTGCTCGGTCATCGAGCGGAGGGACTTCGGCGCGTCGCCGTCCGCGCAGCGGGTGGCCGGGGTGCCCTCGCAGGTCTCGAAGGCGAGCAGCTCGACGTCGCCGCGGCGCGCGAGCCCGTCGGCCAAGAGATGCCCGAGCCACAGGTTGCTCATGCCGTAGAGCACGCCCTGCGCGGGGTTGCAGTAGTTGCCGTTGCGGGCCAGCTCGCCCTCGGCGCCGTCGGGCGCGGCCGAGAGCGCGAGCCACTCCTGGACGTACCGCTTCGCGGCCTCGAGCGCGGCGAGGGGGGAGACCCAGGCCTCGTCGAGGCCGGGAGGCGCGAGGCCGTCGTCGTAGTCTCGCTGGAGCACGAGCGCGGCGGTGACCACGAGCTCCCACCGCATCGAGAGGCGGTTGTTGTAGTGGCCGGAGATGGCGAGCAGCGGGTCGGCGCGAGTGCCGTCCGCGAGCGCTCGCCCGTAGCACTCGAACGAAGGGACCCCCGGATCCCAGTCGCCGAAGGGCACGCACTCCGAGGGCGCGTAGGCCTCGACCGCGTTGCGCCCCGGGCACGTGAGCGGCCGCAGGCACCACTCCGGGATCGCGCTCACGTCGAGCCGGCCCTCGACGTAGGTCGCCTCCGAGACGCACGAGGTCATCGCCTCGTTGCCCCGGTAGTACCAGTCCATCACGCGCCGGAGGCCGACGTGGATCGCGGCGCGCTCGTCGTCGGTGTAGAGCCCGGGGAAGCCGCGGGTGTAGTCGTAGGCGCGGAGCACGCGGGTCAGCGGCAGCGTCTCCGCGAACACGCCCTGCTGCTGCGAGTTGCAGCCGACCGGGGGGAGGCCCGGATCGGCCTCGAGGCACGCCGCGTCGTCGCAGCACTCGCTGAGCGCGTCGGGGTGCGCGAGCATCGCGTGCGGCCGGCCGACCTGCGCCATCACCCCTCGCTTGGCGGCCTCGGCGAGGGCTCGATCGCCCCGGACCAGGGCCGCGTAGGCGGTCATCATCGTGTGGATGCCGCACACGAAGCTGCTGCCGCACGCGCTGCTGCCCCCGTTGCGGCCCGGCCACACGTCGCGCTCGGCCGCCTCGGGGTCGGCGAGGTAGGCGCGCGCCATCGCGTCGATCGCCTCCCAGCTCGCCGGCGCGCCCGCCGAGAGGCCGCGCGCGTCGTTGTCCTCGCGGCTGAGGTAGGGCCCCGCCTCGCTGCGCTCGCGCCAGAGGGCGACCTCCTCCGCGGAGTGCTGCAGGCCGGTCGCGCGGGCCCGCAGGATCTCGGGCTCGCACGGATCGACCACTCCGGCGTCCCCCGCGGCCGCGTCCATGGCCTCGCCGGCGTCCTCCACGCGGCCGTCGTGCGGCGCGTCGCTCGCGTCGAGGGGCGCGACCTCGCCGGGATCGCAGCTCGCCGAGAGGAGCAGGAGGGCGAAGGCGAGCGCGACGCGGTGGGTCATGCGCGCAGCCTAGCCGTGGCCCCGCGCCGGGCGGCGGGCTCGAATCGCACGGTGATCGACGGCCGGTCACCGTGCGACGAGAGCGCGGCCGAGGCGCTCGCGCTCTTCGAGGCGTCGGACTTCCTGCGCCCGAGGCACGACGGACCGCTCGTCCATGCCGGTGAGGACGCCGGGGACGCCTTCGAGTGCGCCGCGCCCGATCTGGGGGCGTTCGAGGTTCGTCGAGGGCGCGGTGAATCGATCGGGCGGCGGGCGCGTCGGTGCGCCGGGGGAGCCACGTCCGGGCCTTTTCACGTCGTGATGGTCACGATTCCGCTATCCTGGCTCCCGTCATCCGGGGAGGTCTCATGAGGGAGCTTGGAATTCGCCTCGCGTTCGTCGCGGCGACGGTGTTCGGCGTCACGACGCTCTCGGCGCAGGTCGCCGAGGCGCAGTACTGTCAGAGCAACGTGGAGTGTGGCTCGGGCTTCGCCTGTCAGGGCGGGCAGTGCGTCCAGGTGGGCGCGCAGGTGCAGGTGCAGGTGCAAGGGCAGGGCGGCTATCAGCAGCAGCCCGCGCCGCCGCCGCCCCAGGGAGGCTACGCGCAGCCGCAGCCGTACGCGCAGCCGCAGCCGTACGCGCAGCCGCAGGCGGTCTACCAGCAGCAGCAGCGCCCGACCCACACCGTCACCCGCCCGACCTGGGGCCTGCTCGGCCCGGGCATCGGTCTGCTCGTGGGCGGCTACGTGGCCGAGATCTTCGTCGGCCTCTTCGGCGGCCTGGCGATGGGCTTCGACAGCGCGGTGACCGGCTCGAGCTACGACGGCAACGCGTTCTTCTACTCGAGCCTCATCCCGGTCGCCGGGCCGATCGCCCAGATGGCGGTGGTCGACTTCGACGACGGCTGGATGCCCTGGCTCCTGCTCGACACCATCCTCCAGGTCGGCGGGCTGACGATGATCATCCTCGGCGCCGCCATCCAGCAGGAGGTCGAGGTCTACGCCGAGCTCGACGACGGCGTCGATCTCGCGGTGCTGCCGACCTTCGGCACCGACGGCGCCGGCCTGTCCGCGACTCTCCGGTACTGACTCAGAAAGGGTTGCCGGGGACCGGGCGGGCCTCGGCGACCCGGCGATCCCGGTAGGGGCTCTCGGGCACGGTCACGTAGGGGCTGGCCGGGACGGAGCGGGCTGCGGGCGCGCGCGGCGAGCCGAGGCGGCGCGCGGCGCCGTCGCTGCGTGCGCTCCGTTCGGCGCGCGGCTCTTCGCGCATGGTCAGCTCGGGGTTGCGCTCGAGGGCCCGATCGATGGCCTGGTTCACCTCGGAGAGGCTGACCCCCTCGGGCGCCGGCTCGGGATCGCTCATCGCGCGGCGGGCGCGCAGGTGGCGGCGTCGGCTCGAGGCGAAGGACACGGTGGTCGAGGGCTCTTCGCGCTCCCGCGTCTCGGTCGCCTCCGGCAGCTCGAGCTCGGGCTCGTCGGCCAGGTCCGACGCGGCCAGGGGGCGCGACGGGGGCGAGAGCCGGGGCGGGCGGAGGTTGGCGACCGCGATCTCGGCCGCCGAGGGCTGACGCTCGGCGCGCGGCGGCTCGGCCTCGGCCTCGATGGCGAGGGGCTCGTCGTCGGGCGCCGACGCGCCGGCCGGCCCCACGTCCACCCAGAGGTAGCCGAAGAGGCCCACCGCGGCGGCGGCGGCGACCCCGAGGGCCGCGCGCCCGAGGCCCCGGCCGACCATCGGCAGGGCGGCGGCCTTCACGCGCGGGACCGCCCGGGTCGGCCGCGGCGCCTTGGCGGCGAGGCGCTCGAGCTGCTCGCGCAGCACGGTGGCCGAGCGCGGGCGCGCCTCCGGATCCTTCTCGAGGGTCTTCAGGATGAGCGTGTCGAGCTCGAGCGGGACGTCGTCGCGCTTGGCCCGGAGGCTCTCCACCGGGTCGCGGGTCACCGCCATCGCCACCACGTGCGCGTTGGCGCCGGGCCGCTCGAAGGGCGAGTAGCCGATGAGCATCTCGTGCAGGACGGTGCCGGCGGCGAAGACGTCCGAGCGGGGGTCGAGCGGGAGGCCGCGCGCCTGCTCGGGCGACATGTGCTCCGGGGTGCCGACCGTCTGCCCGTTCAGGGTGAGGCCGGCGTCCTTCTCCTTGGCGACCGGCGTGCAGACGCCGAAGTCGCAGAGCTTGAGCACCTGGCGGCCGTCGCTCTCCTCGTGCAGCACGAGGTTGCTGGGCTTCACGTCGCGGTGGATCCAGCCGGCGAGGTGGGTCGCCTCGAGCGCGGCGGCGAGCTGCACGCCGAGGTCGAGGGCCTCGTCCACCGCCAGCCGCCCGTGCTCCTGGATGTGCTCGGCGAGCGTCTGCCCGTGGAGCCGCTCCATCACCACGTAGGGCGTCCCGTTCGGGAGCGTGCCGACGTCGTGCACCTGCGGCACGTGACGCGAATGGATCGCGGCCAGCGCGCGGGTCTCCCGGTCGAAGCGACCCTGGATCTTGGCCACCATGACCGGGCGCAGCACCTTGATCGCCACGACGTGGCCGAGGCGCTCGTGCTCGGCTTCGTACACGTGGGCCGTGGCGCCGTTGCCGATCCGCTCACGGACGACGTACTTGCCGATCTGATCACCGGGCTTCAGCGGGCTGGACGAGCTCATGTCCCCCCTGAAGCGCAACCATCGTGCCGGCCCGTTTCCGCCTCTTCAGGCCGGCGCCGGAGACGCATCCCTTGCACGCCGTGGCAGCTCGCCCCGCGGCGATCTGGTGACGCACACCCTCAGAAATGCCAGGGGAACTTCGTGAAGTCCTTGTCGCGCTTCTCGAGGAAAGAGTCGCGGCCCTCCTGGGCCTCGTCCGTCATGTAGCCGAGGCGGGTGGCCTCGCCGGCGAAGATCTGCTGACCCACCAGGCCGTCGTCGATCATGTTCATCGCGAACTTGAGCATCCGGATCGCGGTCGGGCTCTTGGTCACGATCTCCTTCGCCCAGTCGAGCGCGAAGGTCTCCAGCTCGGCGTGGGGCACGACCGCGTTGACCATGCCCATGTCGGCCGCCTGCTGCGCGGTGTAGTTGCCGCCGACGAAGAAGATCTCGCGCGCCTTCTTCTGGCCGACCATGCGGGCGAGGTAGGCGCTGCCGTAGCCGGCGTCGTAGCTCGCGACGTCGGCGTCGGTCTGCTTGAAGATCGCGTGCTCCTCGCTGGCGACGGTGAGGTCGCAGACCACGTGCAGGCTGTGGCCGCCGCCGACCGCCCAGCCCGGCGAGACGCACATCACGACCTTGGGCATGAAGCGGATGAGCCGCTGCACCTCGAGGATGTGGAGCCGGCCGAGGCGCGCCGGGTCGACGCCGCCCTCGCCCTCGTACTTGTAGCCGTCCTTGCCGCGGATGCGCTGGTCGCCGCCCGAGCAGAAGGCCCAGCCGCCGTCCTTGGGGGAGGGGCCGTTGCCGGTGAGGATCACGCAGCCGACGTCGCTCCACATGCGCGCGTGGTCGAGCGCCCGGTAGAGCTCGTCCACCGTGTGGGGGCGGAACGCGTTGCGCACCTCGGGGCGGTCGAACGCGATGCGCACGCAGCCCAGGTCCTTCGCCCGGTGGTAGGTGATGTCGGTGAAGTCGAAGCCCTCGACCTCGGTCCAGCGCGCGGGGTCGAAGATGTCGGAGACCTTGCGGGTGTCGCCCATGGCGCCCTCATAGATCGGTTCGCGGCCGCGTGCAGCCTGCGGTAGATCAGCGCCATGAGCGAAGACCGCGTCCTGACCCGCCGCGACGGCGCCGTGGCCCACGTCACCCTGAACCGCCCCGAGAAGCGCAACGGGCTCGACCTCGCGATGTTCGAGGCCATCGTCGACGCCGGCAAGGCGCTGAAGGCCGACCCGAGCGTGCGCGCGGTGGTGCTCTCCGGCGAGGGCCCCGCGTTCTGCGCCGGCCTCGACTTCCAGGCGTTCATGAGCTCGCCCGACGTGGGCCAGCGGCTCCTCGAGCGGCCGGACGACAGCCCCGCCAACCTCGCCCAGCGGGTCGCGTGGATCTGGCAGGAGGTGCCGGTCCCGGTCTTCGCCGCGCTGCACGGCTTCGTGTTCGGCGGCGGCCTCCAGATCGCGCTCGGCGCGGACGTCCGCTACGTGCACCCGGAGACCCAGCTCAGCGTGATGGAGATCCGCTGGGGGCTCATCCCGGACATGAGCATCACCAAGACGCTGCCCGGTCTGGTGCGCCCGGACGTCGCCCGCGAGCTGACCTTCACCGGCCGCCGGGTCTCGGGCGAGGAGGCGGTCCGGATCGGGCTCGCCACCCGCCTGAGCGACGACCCGGTGAAGGACGCGCTCGAGGCGGCGCATCAGGTCGCCGCCCAGAGCCCGCACGCGGTGCGCAACGGCAAGCGCCTCTGGCAGCAGGCGCCGTCGCTGCCGGTCTCGGAGGCCTTCGCGCTCGAGACCGCGCTCCAGCTCGAGCTGCTCGGCAGCCCGAACCAGATGGAGGCGGTGGCCGCCGGCTTCGCCAAGCGCCCGCCGTCCTTCGTCGACCCCGAGTGACAGCCGGTCTGTGGGAATCAGCGACCGGCGAGGCGGTCGAGCTGCTCCTGCACCCGGCCCTGCACGAGGGCGTCGAACGCCTCGACCTGGTCGTCGGTGACCTCGCCGTCGCCGGTCACGCCGACCTGGTGCGGGTAGACCGCGGGGCCGAAGCGGTAGCGGAGCTTGGCCGGCGTCGGGATGTGGGGCAGCGGACCGAAGGCGAGGCCCCAGGGGAGCGAGAGGTGCACCGGCCAGATGTGGGCCCGGGCGATCTGGGGCAGCCGCAGCGCCTCGGCGAAGCGGCGGCCGTCGCTGAGCACCATCAGGGTCTCGTGGGCCCCGGCGTTGGCCACCGGGATCACCGGCACGTTCGACTCCAGCGCGAGCCGCGCGTAGCCCTTGCGGCCGGCGAACTGCACGTCGTAGCGGTTCTTGTAGGGGCGCCAGACGTCGAGGTCTCCGCCGGGCATCACCAGGAGGTCCTGCCTCCAGGTCGTGAGCACCCGGTTGGCGAGCTTCTTGTCGGCCCGGATCACGCCGCGCGAGGAGAAGAACTCGCCGGTCACCCGGTTGCTGAAGAGCATCTCGTGGGCGGCCGGGTGGATGGGCCGCACGGTGCCGAAGTGCGTGTACCAGGCCCAGAGCAGGCCCCAGCTGTCGAGGAAGAGGGTGCCGCCGCTGTGGTTGCTGACCACCATCGCCGGCGCGTCCGGCACGTGCTGCCAGCCGGCGACCTCGACCCGGAAGTAGCGCCGCCGCGGCCCGAAGACGGTGCTCAGCCAGCGCCGCAGGCCCTCGACCCGCACCGGGTCGTAGTCGGAGATGTTCGCGCCCCACTCGTGGCCGTCGGGGTGGAGCCACCGGAGCAGCCACGCCTTCTCGCGCCGTCGTCGCCGCGGGGGCGCCGCCTTCGGGGGCTCGGCCGGAGGGTCGGGCGTGCTGGCGGCGGCCGGCGTGGGAGGAGGCGGAGAGGGGGGCTCGGTGTCCGTCGGATCGGCCTCGTTCACCACGGCGCTGGTTCCCTCCCGCATCGCCCACCGATCTAAGGCCGGTCTGGCGTGTAGCAACGCCGTTTGGTGGTGACCCGACCGATGGTGCTTAATGCAGGGACGATGGATCGTGAGGTCGAGACGTTCGAGGGGTTCGTCGCGCGGCAGCGAGCCGAGGCGAAGCGGGCGTCCAAGGGCATGCGGCGGACGCCGGTGCTGCACCACCTGCCGCGCCTCGCCGACCGGCTGATCCTCGGCGGGATGCGGGTGCGCGGCTACGAGAGCCGGCGGCTGCCGACCTCGGTGGGCATGCTGCACGCGATCGAGGCCAAGGGGACGGGCGCCCTGCCGCCGGTGCTCGTGCTGCACGGGCTCAGCGCGTCCGGGCAGTACTACGACAGCATCCTGCGCCGGGTCCGGCCGCACGTGCGCCGGGTCATCGCGCCCGACATGCCGGGCCACGGCTACAGCGAGCTGCCGCCCGAGGGGCTGAACCACGACACCCTCGGCATCGGGCTGCGCGAGGGGCTCGACCAGATCCTCGACGAGCCGGTGGTGGTCTTCGGCAACTCGCTCGGCGGCGCGGCGGCGGTGCGCTACGCGGTCGAGCGGCCCGAGCGGGTGCTCGGCCTCTTCCTGGCCGCGCCGGGCGGGGCGCCGATGGACGAGGAGGACCTCGGCGACTTCGTCGAGGACTTCATGCTCTCCGACCACGGCAAGGCGCTCGACTTCGTCGATCGGCTCTTCCACCGGCGGCACCCGATGCGGCACGTGCTCGCCTGGGGTGTGCGCCAGCAGTTCGGTCGCACCGGCATCGAGGACCTGCTCCGCAGCGTGACCCCGGAGACCCTGCTGCGGCCCGAGGAGCTGGAGCAGCTCCGCATGCCGGTCTTCGTGGTCTGGGGCGAGGCCGACCGCATCCTGCGGCCCGAGCACCGCAAGTTCTTCGAGGAGCACCTGCCGCCCCACGCGGAGGTGCACCGCATCGAGGAGTACGGGCACGCGCCGCACATGAGCCACCCCGACTGCCTCGCGCAGCGGCTGATCGAATTCACGCGCGCGGTCGCCCGGCGGTGAACCGGCTCGAGCGCGAGGCCGGCGTCCACCTCGCGTGGGCGGTCGACGGCGAGGGCCCGGAGGTCCTGATGATCCAGGGCGTCGGGGTCCCGGCGTGCGGCTGGGATCCGCAGGTGGCGGGCCTCTCGGATCGCTACCGGATCGCGCGCTACGACAACCGCGGCATCGGCGACAGCTCCCCGATCGCCGGCGAGACGAGCGTGGAGGCGCTCGCGGCGGACGCGCTCGCGCTGCTCGACGCGCTCGGCTGGGAGCGCGCCCACGTGGTCGGCCACTCGCTCGGCGGGGTCATCGCGCAGCAGCTCGCGCTCGACGCGCCCGCGCGGGTGCGCAGCCTGTCGCTGCTCTGCACCTTCTTCCGCGGGCGCGACGGGGCGCGGCCTCGCGGGCGCATGCTCTGGGTGGGGATGCGCACCTCGATCGGCACCCGCGCGATGCGGCGGCGGGCGTTCGTCGAGATGATCGTGCCGCGCTCCAAGCTCGGCGAGATCGATCGCGACGCCTACGCCCGCGAGGTGGAGCCGGTGTTCGGGCGCGACCTGGGCGTGCGCCCGCCGGGCGTGATGAAGCAGCTCCGCGCGCTCGGCCGCCACGACGCGAGCGAGCGGCTCGGCGCGCTCTCCGGCATCCCGACCCTGGTGGTCAGCGGCGAGGAGGACATCGTGGCCCCGCCCGCCCAGGGTCGGGCGCTCGCGGCGGCGATCGACGGAGCCCGCTACGTCGAGCTCGAGGGCGCGGCCCACGGGCTCACGATCACCCGGACCGACGAGCTGCACGCGCTCCTCGACGCGCACTTCAGCCAGGGATGAGCGCGGCGACCGCCCGGGCCTCGACCTCGTAGGGGATCGAGAGATAGGCGCGCTCGTCCCCCCAGCCGCGCGCCCGGGCCGCGAGGTAGGAGGCGGCGTAGCGCGCGTAGAAGGTCGCCGTGCCCTCGCGGAGGATCTGGGCGACGTGCGTGACCTCGTGCGCGATCAGGCGGAGCGGGACACGCCCGTCGGGATCGGTGCGGCGCACGAAGCAGCGGCGGCCGAGCGCGATTCCGTCGGCCCGCGAGGCGAGGGCGACGTGGGCCACGAGCGAGATCGGCCCGCGCACCTCGCTCCAGCGCGGCTGCCGCAGCACCAGCCGCGCCTCCTCGACCGCGCGGCGGCAGACCTCGGGCCCCGCGACGCGGCAGCGGAGGAGCGCGTCGAGCACCCGCTCGCGCTGATGAGGCTCGAGTCGCCGCTCCGACGCCTGGCTCGCGCTGGTCTCCACCGCTTGCTCCCGCACCCCCTTGATGCCACACCCTCGGCCACCGGCGCACCTCGACCGGGCCGAAGCGATGTCCAAAGAGCACCTACGACGGCGCACGTTCGCCATCATCAGTCACCCCGACGCGGGCAAGACCACCTTGACCGAGAAGCTCCTCCTGTACGGAGGCGCGATCCACAGCGCGGGGGCGGTGAAGGCGCGGCGGGCGCAGCGCTCGGCGACCAGCGACTGGATGGAGCTCGAGAAGAAGCGCGGCATCTCGGTGACCTCCTCGGTGCTGCAGTTCGACTTCGGCGGCATCCGCTACAACCTGCTCGACACCCCGGGCCACCAGGACTTCTCCGAGGACACCTACCGGACGCTGACCGCGGCCGACTGCGCGATCATGCTGATCGACGCGGCGAAGGGCGTGGAGGCGCAGACCAAGAAGCTCTTCCACGTCTGCCGCATGCGCGGCACGCCGATCGTCACCTTCGTGAACAAGCTCGACCGCCCGGCTCGCGATCCCTTCGAGCTGATGAGCGAGGTCGAGGAGGTGCTCGGCCTGCAGACGGTGCCGATCACGTGGCCGGTGGGCAGCGGCGAGCTGTTCAAGGGCGTCTACGACATGCAGGGCAAGCGGGTGCTCACCTTCGAGCGCACCGCGAAGAACGCGCGCAAGGCGCCGGTGAAGGTCGGCGGCATCGACGATCCGAAGCTCGGCGAGATCCTCGGCGAGGAGAACGCGGAGGAGCTGCACGGCGCGGTCGAGCTGCTCGACGGCGCGGGCGACGACTACGACCAGGCGCGCTTCCTCGCGGGCGAGATCAGCCCGGTGTTCTTCGGCTCGGCGCTGACCAACTTCGGGGTGGAGCCCTTCCTCGAGGACTTCGCGGACATGTGCCCGCCGCCCGGCCCGCGCGAGACCAGCGAGGGCGCGATCTCGCCTTCCGCCGATCGCTTCAGCGCCTTCGTCTTCAAGGTGCAGGCGAACATGGACCCGTCGCACCGCGACCGCATCGCGTTCATGCGCATCGTCAGCGGCAAGTTCGAGAGCGGCATGCGGGTCTTCCACTACCGCATGGGCAAGAAGATCCGGCTCGCGCGCGCCGAGCAGCTCTTCGCCGACGAGCGCCAGACGGTGCACGAGGCGTGGGCCGGCGACGTGGTCGGCCTGCACGACCCGGGGCTCTTCCGCATCGGCGACACGCTCGCGACCGAGGCTCCGCTCACCTTCGACGCGGTGCCGCGCTTCAGCCCCGAGCACTTCGCGCGGCTCGAGCTGGTCGACCCGCTCAAGCGCAAGCAGCTCCAGAAGGGCCTCGCCCAGCTCGGCGAGGAGGGCACCGTGCAGCTCTTCTTCGAGCCCGGGCGCGAGAAGGATCCGATCTGCGGCGTGGTCGGCCAGCTGCAGTTCGACGTGCTCGCCTATCGCCTCGAGCACGAGTACGGCGCCGAGGTCCGCCTCGACCGGCTCGGCTACTCCTTCGCCCGCTGGGTGCTCGAGGCCGAGAGCCCCGACGCGCTCAAGGCCGCCCGGGTCCCGCTCGCGGTGACCGACGTCGACGGCCTCCCGGTCGCGCTCATCCGCGATCAGTGGGAGCTCGGCCGCCTCGAGCGCGACAACGCCGAGTGGAAGTTCCGCGAGACCGCGCCGATCCGCCAGGGCCAGTCCTGAGCTCGCACGCTCCTCGGTCAGGGGAGAGGGGAGGCGGGAGGCGAGGAGGAAGTGGCGGCGAGCACGCCGCCACGACCCGCGCCCTCTCCGTCACGCGGCGACGTCGTGGGCGTGGCGCTTGGCCTGCTCGTAGATGCGGGCGAGGCGCTGCTGGGTCTGGGCGCTGAAGAGGAAGTGCGCGGCGGGGAAGAGGCGCTCCTGCTCCCAGCGGAAGTGGTGCTCGAGGCACTGGGAGAGCTCCTGGAGGCAGATGTCCCGGTCGGGGCTCTCGGGGGGCATCGCGACGAGGTCGCTCATCAGGCGCTCGATCTCGTGGTGCTTGTCGGTCGCCTCCCGGCCGAGCTCGCGGCCGCGCTCGTGGGAGAGCAGAGCGGTGTAGATGGAGCTCCGCTCCGCGTCGTCGTGGATGCGCAGGGCGCGGGTCATGCGCCCGAGGCTCGCGACCTTGTCGTCGGGGTTCCGGGCCTCCTTGGCCTCGCGGATCGCGCGACGGAGGCGCTCGTGGTCGCGGCGGATCGTCTCGAAGATCGTGGTCATGCCCGTCTCCGTTTCAAGCCGCGTACCGGCGCCTCGCGTCGGGGCTCACCCTCCCGGAGCCTGGACCCTGCACCGTGACGAGTCGCCACGGTGTGACCGGGATGTTGTCGGGCGAATCCCCCTGGAGGCCGATTCGGTCGGGGTTTCATTCTGAGAGAGTGGAAAGCGCTGTGGGTGCCCTCGAGGTTCGTGTGCGCCCCCGAAGAGAAGCCCAGACCGACCGATTGCGTGAGACAGAGCCGGAGCTCGTGATGCCGCAGGCGGACGCCGACGCGGAAGCGCGAGGCGTGTTCGCTCCGCTGTGCGCCGATCACGACGTGAAGCGCTGCCTGCTCCGCGCGTTCTCCATCTCCAGCGCGTCGGGCGCGCGGCAGCGGGCGCTCGAGCGCTTGCAACGTTTCGTGCGAATGCACGACCGGGCCGAGCACACGACGGTCTACGGCGCGCTCCTGGCCAACGCGCGCACCCGGTCCCTCGCGCAGCAGGCCATCGACGAGCACCACGGCCTCGACGCCAAGCTCAGCGACCTGGCGGAGGCGACGTCACGCGGCGCCGAGCACGCCATCCAGGAGCGCCTCGGCGCCTACCGCTCGCTGCTCACGGTGCACCTGCTGCGAGAGGAGCAGGAGCTCTTCCCGCACGCCTACCGCGCCCTCGGCCCCGAGCGCTGCCGCCGCATCGTCCGTCGCTTCCAGGACGTCCGCGCGGCGGCGGGGGCCTTCGAAATTTAGGCTGCGGCGGCGCGCAGCCGCAGCCTCCCGTGCCGCGCGCGCAGCGCGCATGCCCGTGCCCCTGCCCGTGCCCGCGAGGAAACGTCCGGGGGCGCGCAGCGCCGGCTGGAGAGAGTCGAGGTCAACGAGAGCGCGGCCGTATCAGCCTCACCAGCATGGCCACCACCCGCTCGAGATACCCGAGCGCCGCGCCGAGGAGGGCCTGGGGCGCCTCGCCTCTGCGTTCGATGACCTCGAGCCACGCCACCGCTTCGATCGCGGAGCGGCGGGCGATGCGATAGAAGCGCGCCTTCTCCCGGGGCGTGAACTCGCCTGCCCCCTCCGCGATGTTGGCCACGATCGAGCCGCTGGCTCGGTCGAGCTGGTCCCGGATGTGTCCGCGCCCTTTGGGCAGCTGCGCCGTCACCCGGTCGCAGGCGTCGAGCGCGTCCAGCGCGCACTGGTACACGTCGAGCTTGTGGTGGTCGAAGGCCATGCCCGCGCATCGGGTGGCGACGGCGCGGGTTGCCTACCTTCGGGCGACGCCGTCGGGCAGGGGCACGGGCACGGGCAGGGGCACGGGAGCAGGGCGCCTGCGGCGCCCTCCTCTAAGGAGTACAGACGCCAGCAGTACAGCTGCCCGTCTGGCAGCGGTTCTCGACCTCGGCGGGGTCGCACGCCTCGCCGGTGGCGAGGACCGGCTTGAGGACCGCGACGATCTCGTGCGGCGCCTCGCCCTCGTCCATCACGCCGACCTGCTCGACGACGAGGGCGTAGGTGCCCGCGCCGATCTCGCTGACGTCGATGCGGCTCCGGATGTTGCCGTCCGAGATGTCGTTGTCGCAGGCGAGCTCGCTGCCCGAGTCGAAGCAGTTGGTGCGGAGGTAGAGCAGGGTGTCGGTCTCACCGGTGCCCGACGCGTCGGTGGTGACCGTGAGGTCCCAGAGGCCGTCGGGGATGGTCATCAGGTAGACCTTCTCGATGCCGATGCTGTCCTCGAGCGGGATGCAGTCGAGGGTGGGGCGGAGCACGCCCTCGCCCGAGCCGGTCGTGCCGGTGACGCGCTGGCTGACGGTGCTGCTGCCCATCGGCTCGAAGAACGGGAACTCCTCGGCGAGGCTGCAGACGTTGTTCGCGTCGGGCGTCGGCGCGCAGCGGCCGTCGGTGCACATCATCTCGCGGCGGCACACGCGCTCGGCGCCGCACTCCTCGTTCCAGCCGACCAGGGTCGCCTCCTCCGGCGTCACGCTGATGGGATCGCTGAGGAGGTAGCCGCGGTCGTAGGTGCGGAAGTCGACGCGGTCGACGCCGTTGGCGCGGATGAAGGGCGCGAGGTTCACCGCGGTCTCGCGCACGAGCGCGTAGCCGTCGAAGTCCTGCGTCTCGACCACCGGGTCGAAGCGGAAGATCACCACGTCGCGGTCGAGGGCGGCCGGGTTGCCGTCCATCGTGATCTTGAGCAGCTCGCCGCCGCGGTAGAAGTTCATCGCCACGCCGGCGACGTTGGCGTCCATGTCGGTGCCGCTCGCGAAGATGTGGGCCTCGTCCTCGGCCAGGTAGAGCTCGCCGCTCGAGATGGTCGGCGCCTGGTTGGCCTCCACCGTCACGTCGATGCGCATCGGGCCGCGGTCCATCAGGCGCGACATGTCCGGGGGCTCGGCGACGCCGCCGACGATGGCCCAGACGGTCGTGCCGCCGTCGACCGTGATCGAGCCGCGCGAGCGGACCTCGAGGCGGGACTCCAGGTCGAAGCAGCGCGGCGGCATGATCGAGACCTCGGGGGTCTCGCAGCTGCCGGTGCGGAACTGGATGAAGGTGTTGAAGAGCGGGTTGGTCTCCGCGTTCACCACGTCGACGGTGACCCGCTGCGGGCCCTCGCCGGGCACCGCGATCTCGAGGATCTGCTGCGGCGTCATCGTCGTCGCCTCGGGGTTGCCGCACGGGATCGGCACGCCGAAGGGCTCGATGGTGATCGGGCTGCCGAGCCCCTCCGGATCGGTGGTGAGCTTCGAGGTGTCCACCCGCTCGCTGATCACCCGGCTCGGGTCGGCCTCCACGCGAATGGCCGCGCCGCACGCGGTCTGGGGGCCGGCGTCCGGGAGCTCCACGCCGGTGTCGGCGGGGCCCGCGTCGAGCGGGCCGGCGTCGACGGGCGCCGGGTCGCCGTCACAGCCGGCGAGCGCGAGGAGGAGCGAGAGCGAGAGGATTCGATGATTCATGGCAAGTCTCGGAGGCGAAGAAAGTGGGGGACTCAGCGGCAGACGCCGCTCACGCACGCGCCCTCGCGGCAGCGGTTCTCGAGGCCGGCGTCGTCGCAGCTCTCGCCGATCTCGCGGACCGGGCGGAGGGTGGCCTGGAGCTCGAACGGCAGCGAGCCGCTCATCAGGCCGCCGTAGCGCTCGACGACCGCGTAGTAGGTGCCGGCCTCGAGCGCGTCGTCGCGCACCTCGATCGAGCTGCGGGTGTTGCCCGCGCGGATGTCGTCGTTGCAGGCGAGCACGGTGCCCGAGTCGGCGCAGGCGCCGCGCAGGTAGAGCAGTGTGTCCGTCTCCATCGTGCCGTCGAGGTCGGTGGTGAGGAGCAGGTCGTAGCTGCCCTCGGGCACCGTCACCTCGAAGACGCGCTCGGCGCCGGCGAAGGCGCGCGAGTCCCCGGTACAGCCGCTGACCGGCTGGAAGGTGCCGGCGCCGGCGGCGACGGTGCTCGCGAGGGTCTGCGAGGCCGACGTGTCGCCCACCGGCATCAGCATGTCGAAGGGCACCGCCGCGTCGCAGACGGCGGCCGCGCTCGGGGTGGGCTCGCAGAGGCCGTCGACGCAGCGCATCTCCTGGCGGCACACCGCCTCGGTGCCGCAGGCCTCGCCGAGGCCGACCTCGACCGCGTCGGCGACGTCGACCATCAGCATGTCGCTGATCGCCCAGCCGCCGTCGTACACGCGCAGGCCGACCCGCGGGATCATGTTGGCCCGGATGAACGGGCCGAGGTTGACCGCGCTCGAGGGCACGAAGCCGCGGCCGTCGAAGTCGGCCATCATCGGGGGCGGGTCGAAGGGGATGAGGAAGGCGTCGCCGTCGACGGTGGCGACGCCGTCGCCGTAGATGTCGATGAGCGCGCCAGCGCGGTCATAGAAGTTGACGGCCACGCCGCGCGGGTCGGCCTCGGGGTCGTTGCCCTGCGCGACCACGAGCACGTCGTCGCCGGCGAGGAGCAGCGCGCCGCTCGTGAGCGTCGGCGCCTGGTTCTGGGTGACGGTCACGTCGACGCGGACCGGGCCCTCGTCCACCTGCATCGCCGCCGCGGGCGGCTCGCTGTAGCCGGTGACGATGACGTAGATCGTCGAGCCGCCCTCGACGGTGATGGCGCCGCGCGCGCGGGCCTCCTCGCGGCTCTGATCGTCGAAGCAGCTCGGCGGGATGATGCCGCTCGGCACCGCCTCGCAGGTGTCGCGGAACTGGAGGACGGTGTTGAACGAGAAGTCGGTCTCGGCGAACGCGGTGTTCACCTCGACCTGCACCGGGCCGCTGCCCGGCACCACGATCTCGAGGACCTCCTGCGGCGCCCAGCGCAGCTCGGGGTCGTCGTTGCCGCAGCCCACGCCGAGGTCGCGCGGGCGCGTCTCGGTCATCGTCGTGTCGAACATGACGGACTCGGTGGCGCCCATCGCGGGCTCGATCCGCGTGAGGTCCGAGCAGGCGAGCGGCGGGCCCGCGTCGTACCCGGAGTCGGGCAGCCCCGTGTCCGCCATCACGCCGGCGTCGGGGTCCACGGGCATCTCGCCATCACAGCCCGCGAGGGCGAGCACACACAGGGAAGCAAGGAAGGGTCGCGTCATGATCGCTCCTCGGGGCCGTCGAGCCGGCAGATCCAGATAGCACATTGACTCGGGGCTCGCTTCGACCAACGCTCCTGCGACCCGCACGCGCGATGGGACTTTCGATGCGACTCACGATCTCGGCCCTCGGGGCCGCTTGCCTTCTGCTCTCCGCCTGCGACGGAGGCACCCCGGAGCTGGACGCCGGCCCGGAGTCGGACGCCGGCCTTCCGCTCGAGCCGAGCACGCTCTTCGGCCCCTGCCGCGAGGACTGGCAGTGCCCGGGGGAGGGCGCGGTCTGCCGCCCGCCGTCGGACGGCTACCCGGACGGCTTCTGCACCGTGCCCTGTGAGGACCGCACGCCCTGTGACGTCGACGGCGTCTACCACCACTGCGCCACCCGCCAGGGTGAGGAGCAGTCGTTCTGCGAGCGCCGCTGCCTCAACGGCATCGACTGCCGGCGCGAGGGCTACAGCTGCACCGGCGAGCTCCCGCCGAGCGGCGGCATCTGTGTGGCGTCTTGCACCGACGACGCGCAGTGCGGCTTCGGGCTCGTCTGCGACCCCTACACCAAGCAGTGCACCGACGCGCCCGCCGAGGGCTCGGTGACCGGCGAGGGCTGCGCGGACGCCGAGGGCTGCCGGAGCGGCAGCTGCGTGCCCGAGGTGAACGACATGGGGGCGCCCACCGGATGGGTCGGCGGCTACTGCGTCGGCAGCTGCGTCCTGCCCTCCGGCTTCAACAACAACGACTTCTTCGCCGGCGACGCGCTCCCCGCGGGCAGCTGCGAGGGTGAGGCGGTGTGCATCCCCGCCGGGGACGGCCAGTCGCGCGGCGACCTCGGGCGCTGCTACGCGTCGTGCGCCGGAGACGGTGACTGCCGCGAGGGCTACACCTGCCTGCAGGAGTTCCAGCTCGCCAGCGGCGGCACCTCCAGCTATTCCAATGGCATCTGCGTCCCTGGCAACTGCCAGACGGACGGCTGTCCGAGCGGCTACAGCTGTGTCACCGTGACCGGGAGCGACGGCAACCCCCGCGCCGTCTGCGCCCCCTGAAGAGGAAACCCATGCGATTCGTTCTCTGCCTCACCGCGCTCTCCTTCGGTCTCCTCGGCTGTGACGGCGGCGACCCGCCCGCCGACGACGACGCGGGCATCGTGCTCCAGGACTCGGGCGCCGAGCAGCCGGCCTGCGCCGCCCCGACCAGCGGCTTCGGCTCGTCCGAGGGCAGCAAGTTCTCGCCGTTCACGCTCGACCGCTGCGACGGCAGCGCCTACGAGTTCTACGGCGAGGCCGAGGGCTACTGCGACGCGAGCTTCACCGTCGTGTCGATCGCCGCCGGCTGGTGTGGCCCCTGCATCCGCGAGGCGCAGGTCATGGAGGCGCAGCTGACCCAGGCGTACGCCGACCAGAACGTGCGCGTGGTCGTCGCCGTCATCCAGGACGAGGACTACGCGGCGCCGGACGCCGCCTTCTGCCAGAACTGGGTCGACACCTACGGCCTGACCAACCCGGTCGTCATGGACCCGACCCAGGAGACCGGCATCTACTTCCCGGCCGGCTCGCTCCCCGCCGCCCTCATCGTCGACTCCGAGGGCACGATCCGGTACCGCGAGTACGGCTACACCGAGGCGCTCGCCGGGCTGACCAACACGCTCGACATGCTCCTCGCGGAGTGATCCTTTGCGCGCGACTGCCGTCGTCGCGCTCGCCGTCTGTCTGACCCTGGCCGCCGCCTCCCCCGCGGTGGCCCAGGCGCCGAGCTTCGAGCTGCCGCTGTTCGGCGAGACCACGTTCTCGCTCACGAACACGAGCATCCTGCGTTATCGGGGCAACGACTACGAGCTCGGCGACCCGTACGACGAGGACTTCGGCTCGCTCTACCAGCGCTTCGACCTCGCGCTGCAGGGGGACGAGCTCCGGGTCGAGAGCCGCATCGACGCCTTCGTCCCCACCACGGTCTTCCAGGAGAGCCCCTGCACGGTGGCGGGCGACTCCCGGTGCTACCTCGCCTGGGACCTCCGCCCCGAGCGGCTGACGCTGCGCTGGGAGCCGCGGGACTGGACCATCGAGGCCGGCGACACCCAGCTCGTCTTCGGGCGCGGCATCGCGCTCTCGTTCCGCAAGGTGGACCTGCTCGGCGTCGACACCGCGCTCCGCGGCGGGCACGTGCGCTACCAGGGCGAGAACTTCCGGTTCGGCATCCACGGCGGCGTCGCCAACCCGCAGAACCAGGACCCGCTCGACCTCAGCATCATTCGCGAGTTCACCGACGTGGTCACCGGCGCCAACGCCGCGGTGACGATCCCCGGCGCGCTGCCGATCACGGTGGGCGCGCACGCGGTCCGGGTCTGGTTCGAGGACGAGGAGTTCAGCGCCTTCACCAACCGCGCGGTCGACGTGGCCGGCTGGAGCGTGGAGGCGCCGGCGCTCGCCGACGGGCAGCTCGCGCTCTACGCCGAGGCCAACGGCATGCGCCGCACCCAGAACCTCTTCGAGGAGGAGTCGGTGCGCGGCGGTCGCGCGGTCTACGGCTCGGCGCAGCTCCAGCTCTCCGAGCTCACCCTGCTCGTCGAGTGGAAGGACTACGCGGACTTCCTGGTGGCGCCCTCGACCCTCGAGAGCCGCACCTGGCGCATCTACAACGCCGCGCCGCCGGTCGAGTTCGACGGGCCGCAGCGGCTCCGCGCCATCGGCAACCAGCGCGGCGGCGGCGTGCGCATGGACTACGCGTTCCTGCCGGGGCCCTGGAGCTTCTCGGTCAACAGCGTCGCCTACGGCTTCAACGAGGAGGTCCGGGGCGACGCCTGGGACGGCGTCTTCGTCACCCACAGCTGGGTCGGCCTGAAGAAGCGCCAGGAGTACGGCGAGGGCCTGCAGTACAGCCTCGACTTCATCCTCGGCTCGCGCTTCGAGGTCCTGCTCCACGACATCCCGCTGACCGAGTTCCAGGCCGGCGACATGGACCGCTGGATGATCCACGGCCGCGGCGAGCTGACCCTGGCCGACGGGGATCACTCGGTGGACATCGTCGTCGACCACCGCCACGAGCGGGAGCTGCTCGGCAACTCGGTGCACGAGTTCCAGATCGGCGGGGTCTCGGCGACCTACAGCTTCGGGGTGCCGTTCACCGTGACGCTCTCGCTCCGCTGGACCGACTTCCAGGCCGGCGTCGTGCAGCGCCGCCAGATGGTCGACTACAATTTGCTCGGCGGCGAGTTCTACCCGGCCCTCGAGGGGCGCTACACCTTCGAGCCCGGCACCTACCTCGGCCTCTTCGTCGGGCAGACCCCCGGCGGGCAGATCTGCTCGGGCGGGGTGTGCCGCGATGTCCCCACCTTTGAAGGAATCCGGCTCGAGTTCGTCGGACGCATCTGACCCCCGGAGAATGCTCATGCGCACGCGCACCCTCCTGATCGGCTTCGGCGCCCTGCTGGCCCTGGCCCTGCTCGTCCCGGCCTCCTTCGGCCCCTCGCTCGCGTCGGCCCGCGTCGGCGGTCGGCCCCCGCCCTTCCAGCTCCCGGCGGCCACCGGCGGCCCGACCTCGCGGCCCTTCCGCATGTCGCAGCACCTGGGCGACGACCCGGTCGTCATCCTGTTCTGGGCGACCTGGTGTCAGCCCTGCCAGCAGGAGCTGCCGTTCTACCAGGCGATGTACGAGCGCTACCGCGAGCGTGGCCTGAAGATCGTGGCCATCAGCATGGACTCGCAGGCGACGGTGATGCGCGCGGGCCCGGCGGCGCGCCGCCTCGGGGTGACCTTCGACGTGGTGACCGACCTCGACACCCGCGTCACCACCCAGCTCAACCCGCGCCGCGCGGCGCCCTTCAGCGTGTGGGTGGACCGCAACGGCCGCATCGTGCGCGAGAGCGAGGGCTTCTCCCCCGCCGAGCAGGGCGCCCTCGCCCGCGGCCTCGCCGAGCTCGTCGGGAACTGACCTTGGCCGGCTACAGCGGCACCCCGCTCCCGAAGAAGCTCGGGGTGAAGGCGGGGCACCGCGTGGCGCTGCTCGACGCGCCCGACGGCTTCGCCCTCGAGGGGCTGCCAGAGGGCGTGACCGTGAAGCGCGACCTGCGCGGCAAGGCGCCGATCGACGTGGCCCTGCTCTTCGCCCTCTCCGAGCGGGCGCTCCGGGCGCGCTTCCCGAAGGCCCAGGCCCGCATCGCCAAGGACGGCGGGCTCTGGGTCTGCTGGCCGAAGAAGGCGAGCGGCGTGGCCACCGATCTCGGCGACGCGGTGGTCCGCGCCTACGGCCTCGCCCAGGGCCTCGTGGACAACAAGGTCTGCGCCGTCGACGAGACCTGGTCCGGCCTCCGCTTCGTCTGGCGCGTCACCGACCGCTGAGCGGCGGAGGGGCGGGTCAGGTGGCCGCGCCGAGCCGCCGCACCAGGGACGCGCTCGCCTCGTTCATGCCGTGCAGCTCGACCTCGACGTCGAGGGCCCGGAAGCGCGTGACGATCTTGTCGATCGCGGCCACCGCGGAGTCGTCCCACACATGCGCGTCGCGCAGATCGAGCACGACCTTCGGCTGCGAGCGGTCGAAGCGCATCGCGCCGAGCAGGTCCTCGACCGACACGAAGAAGAGCTGCCCGTCGATCCGGTAGGTGCAGAGCCCGCGGGCCTCGTCGACCTCGCGCTCGACGGTGACGAGCTTGCCCACCACGCGGGCGAAGAAGAGCGCGCTGAGCAGCACGCCGGCGATGACGCCCTTGGACAGGTCGTGGGTGGTCACCACCACCGCCACCGTCACCACGAGCACGATCGCCTCGCTGCGCGGCATCACCGCGAGCCGGCGGATCGACGACCAGTCGAAGGTGCTCAGCGAGACCATGACCATCACCGCGACGAGCGCGGGCATCGGGATGCGCGCGACCCACTCGCCGAGCCCGACCACGAGCACGAGGAGCAGCACGCCGGCGAAGAGGGTCGAGAGGCGGCTGCGGCCGCCGGACTTCACGTTGATCACCGACTGCCCGATCATCGCGCAGCCGGCCATGCCGCCGAAGAAGCCGGCGACGATGTTCGCGACGCCCTGGCCGCGGGACTCGACGTGCTTGTCGCTCTCGGTCTCGGTCGCCTCGTCCACCAGGCGCGCGGTCAGCAGGCTCTCGATGAGCCCGACCAGCGCGAGCGCGAAGGAGTAGGGCGCGATGATGGCGAGCGTCTCCAGGGTCGCGGGGACCGCGGGGAGCGCGAACGCGGGCAGCCCGCTCGGGAGCGCCCCGAGGTCGCCCACCGTGCGCACGTCCCAGCCGAACGACCAGGTCAGCGCGGTGAGCACGAGGATGGCCACCATCGGCGAGGGCACGGCGCGGGTGAGGCGCGGCAGGCCGTAGATGATCGCCAGGCCGGCGCCGACCATCGCGTAGGTGGTCAGGCCGCCGCCCTCGAGCTGCGGGAGCTGCGCGAGGAAGATCAGGATCGCGAGCGAGTTGACGAAGCCGGTCATCACCGCGCGCGGCACGAAGCGCATGTAGCGGGCCAGCTTGAGGTAGCCGAAGACGATCTGGATCACGCCGGTGAGGATCGTCGCCGCGAGCAGGTAGGGGAGGCCGTGCTCGCGCACGAGCGGGACCACCACGAGGGCCATCGCGCCGGTGGCGGCGGAGATCATCGCCGGGCGCCCGCCGGCGAAGGCGATCACGACGGCGATGCAGAACGAGGCGTAGAGCCCCACCTGCGGGTCGACGCCGGCGATCAGCGAGAAGGCGATCGCCTCGGGGATGAGGGCGAGGGCGACGACGGCGCCGGCGAGGAGATCGGCGCGGGGACTCTGGAGCCACTGCTCCCGGAGACGGTGAAGCACGGGTACTGCTTTCGTGGCGCCCACGCGGCCGAGCGGATGCGCGCACCCGGAGGGGTGGCGCGCGACGGCGGGGGGCGACTCGAGGATTGAAGAGGCGGGCGCGCGGAGCGTCGCCCTGGGAAGGGGTCGCCCCTTCTAGCGCCTCCGAACGTGGACGCAAGCCGTCAGCGGATCTCGGCGCCGTGCGTGCCGAGGTAGCGGTCGCGCGCGTCCCCGACGAGCGCGCCGCTGGCGTCGTCGAAGGGGCTCTCCTCGCCCTCGGCCACGACGTGGTTGTCGCCGTCCTGCACCGCCCGCGCGCGCTCCACGTCGCCCTGCACGACGTTGCCCTCGGCCGCGATCTCGTAGATGGACTCGGTCCAGAACGCGACGCCGCCCTGGATGGAGTTCCGGTACACCCAGATCGGGCCGCGGCTGTCGTCCCCGATGGCGCTCCGGCCGATGGAGACCGCGTAGCGGGCCGGGCCGGCGCTGTCGGACATGCGCACCCGGTTGTAGGCGAGCTCGACGTGGCCCGGGACGTGGCTCGGGTCGTAGCTGTCCGCCATGCCGGCCGAGAGCGCGTAGCCGGGGCCGTCCACCGTGCGGGCCACCTCCCAGAGATCGTTGTCGCGCTGGGTCTCGTGGTCGACGTTCGCCTTGTCGCCGAAGGTGTGGGTGCCGTGCCAGTCGAAGACGGTGTTGCCCTCGTAGACGACGTAGCTGACGCAGGAGATCGAGACCGGCCGCGGCCCGTTGCTCGCGCGCGGGCCGCCCGGGCCGAAGCGGTTGTTCACGAACGCCCAGTACTGACCACGGTTCGAGCCGCTCGAGGGGCGCCACACGAAGGCCGGGTTGTCGTTGCCGACCGCGCCGGGCGCGATGTCCTCGGCGGTCATCTCGAAGAAGGTGATCCGGTCGTGGTTGCGCGCGCCGTAGAAGGAGATGTTGCGCGCGTTGTTCACCTCGCCGCCGTCGGGGTTCACCACCTTGCTCCCGACGAAGCGCAGGCCGGCGAAGAACACGTCGGTGGTGCCGGCCCAGAAGGTCCAGCTCGCGCGGGTGGCGTCGAGGGTCGGGGTCTCGCCGGGGAAGCCGATGTAGCTCATCGGCTTGGAGCCGATCTCCACGCGGAGGTTCTCGTTGCCGTCCTGCCCGATCGGCAGGTAGTCGCCGCCGCGGAAGACCACGATCCGGTCGGCGAAGGTCGAGTCGTCCGGGTCGCCGCGGTACCAGTCGGCCACGTCGCGCATCGGCGCGTCGATCGTGCCCGGGTTGGCGGCGTCACCGTCGGGGCTCAGGAAGAGGAAGCGCCCGCTGTCGACGGTGACCGTCCAGCGCGCCTCGGTGGTGGCGCCCTCCTGGTCGGTCACGCGCACCGCGAAGGTGAAGGTCTCCCCCTCGTCCTCGGGCCGCGGGGTCCAGCGGAGCACGCCGTAGTCGGGCCCGGAGACCTGCGTGTCGCCGACGTGGTCGAGCTGCGCGCCGACCCGGGCTCCCTCGGGCCCCTCGACGAGCTCGTAGAAGAACGGCCAGGCGCCGCCCTGGATGACCGCCGCCGGGATCCGGTACTCCATGCCCGGGTGGGCCCAGCGGTGCCGCGCGTGGGCCGCCGTCTCGTCGTCCCCGCGCGGGTAGACCAGCGTCATCGGCATCACCGCGGGGTGGAAGTGCCCCGGCTCGAGCTGCCACTCCCGGGGCTCGACCCCCGAATCCGTGGGGCCGGCGTCCTCCGGCGTCGCGGCGTCCCCGCCATCGGCGGCGGGGGAGCTGGCGTCGAGCTCCACCCCGGCGTCGGTGGGCGCGGATCCGCCGCAGGCGGAGAGGAGGAGGGCGAAGAATACAGCGCGGCGCATCTCGCGAGGCTAGCGCGGGGGGCCGACGCCCACCGCTAATCTCGGCTGATCGCCGGCTTCGCGTCGGCGCTCGGGAGCGCCGGGTCGAGGATCACGTCGGCGCGCGGCACCGCGTCGAAGGCCGCGTCCTCGATCGTGTATCGATGCAGGAAGGACTCCCCGAGCGGGGCCGGCGCGTCGTCGTGGGCCTCGAACACCACCGTCTGCCGGTAGGCGAGCATCACGCCGCCCACGTCGCGCAGATCCTCGAAGAAGATCGTCGCCGCGGCGGCCGGCATGCCCTCGCGCACCGTGTAGCGGCAGGAGTGCAGGTGGTGGGTCTGCGGGTCGATCCAGACGTCGTACTGGTCGACCTCCTCCCGCGGCTCGAGCGAGCCCCAGGTGACGAACACCCGCTCGAACGTCCGGCCCCCGTAGCGGCCCTGGCCGGCGTAGGTGACGACGTCGGCGCTCAGCAGGCGGAAGGGCAGCTCCGCGAAGTAGTTGAGGGTGGGCGGGTAGAAGTGGGCGCGGTCGTCGTCCTCGGTCCGCTCGCCGTCGGCGAAGGTCCGGAACGCCTGCGCGCCGATCTCGAGGCCCTCCTCGGGGCCGTCGAGCAGGGTGACGCGGGCGGTGAAGGTGCCGACCACCATGCGGTGGCGCAGCCGCTGCCGCTCGGTCTGCCACCACGTCATCTGGCGCCCGGCGAAGCTGCCGCTCCAGTCGTCAGTCGCGGTGATCTCGAGCGTCTCGTAGCCCTGCCAGGCGGCGAGCCCGTGCGCCTCCGCCGCCGCCTCGAGGAGCGCCCGCCCCCGGGCCCGGTTCTCGGCGCCGTCCCCCTCCCGGAGCACGTGCGCGTTCCGCAGATCGGCGAGCGTCTGCGTGTACACGAACAGCCCAGTCGCCCCGGCCGCGATCCCCACCAGCACGCCGAGCCCCCACCAGCGCTTCTTCATGCGCGGACCATGTGGCCGGGCGCGCTCCGCGCCAAGCCCTCGAGCGTGATGGCGCGGGTTCGTGTCTCACCCGAGGCTGCTCCAGTCCTCCTCGAACTTGCGGAGGTAGGGCTTCACGAGGCGGGGGTCGTCGCTGACCAGGAGGTTCTCTCGGTTGTGCTGGGCGGCGGAGCGCGTCCAGTTGTAGCTGCCGGTGACCAGGAGGTCGCGGTCGAACACCGCGTACTTGTGGTGCATGTGGTGCTCGGAGCGGTCGGTGCGCACCGGGACGCCCGCCGCCTCGAGGCGCTCGATGTCCGAGCCGCGGTCGAACGACTTGTCGTCGTCGGTCAGCAGCCGGAGCCGCACGCCGCGCCCGTGCGCCGCCAGGATCGCGCTCGCCAGCCGGTCGTCGGTGAGGGTGAAGACGCAGATGTCGACCGCCTCCCGGGCCTCGTCGAGGCAGCGGGTGATCGCGTTCAGGCAGCCCGGCCCGGGGCTGAACTGGACCTCGGCGCGGTGCGGCCCCTTCTCTTCGCGCGGGGTCAGGATCTTCACGACGTCCTCGAGCCACTCGAGCACCTGACGCCCGCTCGTGAGCCGCTCCTTGGCCAGCGCGAACGCGCGGTGACGCACGAAGGCGAGCTGCTCGTCGGTGAGCCCTTCGTCGAGGATCAGCTCCTTCAGGGCGTGGCGCTCGCCGCGCGAGACCCGCTCGTCTTCGAGCGTGGCGGCGAGGATTCCGTCGATCTCTTCCGGCTTCATGCGGCGAGGATACGGCGCTACTCGCGCAGCGTCGCGGTCGTCGCGCCGGAGGGGTGCCCGCGCAGGATCGGGGTGAGCCCGCCGGGGTCGCCCTGGAGGTGGTGGGCGAAGTACGCGGCGGCGATCCCTGCGGCGATGTCGCGCGCGGTCCCGTTGTCGAGGTAGCTGAAGGGCTCGCCCGGCCGGGTCTGTCTCTCGCCCTCGCCGCAGCCAGCGGAGAACAGGTCGATGAGCCCGGCGTGGTCCGAGAAGCTCCAGTGGCCGGCGTCGGCCACCTCGACCAGCAGGCTGGGCGCGCCGAGCCGCCGGTGCTCGTCGCGGATGAGGCGGTTGCCGACCTCGGTGATGCTGTTGTCCTCCTGGGCGAGCAGGAAGGCGAAGGGGGTGGCGACGTCGCCGGCCCGGACGCCCCCGCCGAGCGCGGTGATCGGCGCGGCCACCGCGAGCCCGGCCCGGAAGCGATCGTCTCGCGCCGCCGCGACGCCCGCCGTCGCCGCCCCGAAGCTGTGTCCCATCACGCCGACCCGCTCCGGGTCGAAGCGCCCGCCGAGCCCCGCGAGCTCGCCGTCTTCGGCGGCCAGCACCGCGTCGAGCACGAAGCGCGCGTCGGCCACCCGGACCTCGAGGAACTCGCTCCCCACGTCGGCGGCGTCGCCCGCCAGCTGATCCCAGAGCGTGTTGTCCTCGTGGTCGGGCGCGACCACCGCGACGCCGAAGCTGGCGAGGCGCTCGGCGACCTCGGCGAGGTCCCAGCGCGTGCACACGTGGCAGTGCGAGAAGACCACCAGCGGCCAGCGCGCGGGCGAGGCGGCGGGCTCGGGCGCGGCGGCCGACCGGGTCGTCTCCCGCAGGCAGCGCGCGTCGGCCTCGGCGACGAGCGTCGCGAGCTGTCCCGCGCGCGGCTCGACCTCGAACGCCCCGAGCGGCTGCCCGCGCTCCGCGTCGGCCCGCGCCGACTCCGCGGCCGGGTACCAGATCTCGGTCGGCAGCGCGCGCCCGCGCTCCTCGTCGGTGAGCGTCACCCGCACGTTCCCGACCGGGTGCGGCCCGCGCTCGAAGTAGTCCGCGGCGGGCTCGGGCGGCGGCGGCCCCGCGTCGTCCGCCGGGGCGCCAGCGTCCGGCGCGGAGGCGTCGAGGTCGATCGCGGGCGAGGCGCAGGCGACGGCGAGGAAGAGCCAGGGCAGGGCGGCGCGGGTCACGCGCGGAGGGTGCCGAATCTCGCGTGTGAAGGCCAGGCGACGAGAGGAGACGGCCGCCGAGCACGCTCGCCGCGGTGAAGAGGTGCATTCGGTCAACTCTGATGGCACTGTCGTGCCAGCGATCATGATGGCGTCTACAGCGCGAGCTTCCAGGGGAACGAGGCCGGCGTTCGCGCTCGCGGCCTGTATCACCGCGGTCGGGTGTGGCGACAACAGCATCGGCGACGGTGGCGTCTCGGGCGTCGATTCGGGGCGGCGGGCACCGGTAGACGCCGAGCTGCTGGACTCGGGGCCCCGGGTCTACCCGGACCCGCCCCCCGCCCCGACCTGGATGCCCGACGGGATCGAGCTGGAGGACGGGGTGGGTTGGAGGGAGAGCACGGCGCCGGCTTGCTCCGCCTACGCCGGGATCCCGAGCGCCGACGCCCCCGTGCGGCTCGTCGCCGGCGAGGCCGGGGTGTTCCTGCTGCTCTCGGTCCACAACGACACCTTCGGAGGATTCTCGCCCTTCCGTGACGGGGCCAGCGTGCTCCACAACGACGGGACCGGCTGGGTTACGTGGTTCGCTTCGCCCCGGGAGCCGGGGAGCGAGCCCCCGCGCGGGCTGGCGGCGCCCGTGGGCGACGCGCTCTGGGCGGTGGACTCGACGGCGTGTCCGTTGCTGGCGCTCGACGGCGCGTCCACCCCGCGCTGCCTCTTCGACGAGGAGCGTGTGCACTCGGCGGCCATGGCCGAGGATGGGGTGACGGGTTGGCTCCTGCTGGGAGAGGAGCTGCGGCGGCTGGAGGCCGACGGGTCCACGCGGGTCGTCCAGGCGCTCGAGCCACCGGAGCAGCCGATCGAGGTCGTGCGCGAAGGCGACCGCGTCTACGCGTTGACCACCCACAGCCTCTACGAAGGCCAGGTCGATGGATCGTTCTCGCGGGTGCTCTCAGCCGGTGGCCAGACCTACCTCGGGATGGCCACCGAGCCAGGAGGCGCTGTTTGGGTTGCGTCCTCCGATGGGATCACCCGGTACGTCGAGGGCGTGGCAGAGGTCACGGCCGAGTTCCCGGAGGGCGCGCCGATCCGGCTATGGCACGACGGCGATGCGCTCTACTACATCCGGGTGTACGAGCTCGGCCGGGTGCACGCGGATGGTCGGATCGAGGTCATCGCCACCGTCGGTGGTGAGCGTCGAGATCATCGATTCGAGGACATCGCGGGTGACCGGGAGACCGGCGAGGTTTACCTGGCGCTCCTCGACGTCCGCTTCACCGAGTACGAGTGCGGCCCCGCCATGGTGATCTGGTTCGATGGCACACGCTTCCGCCGGTTCTGAGCGACGAGCTCGCGGCTTGCCAGTGCTGCTGTCTCTGCTGGCGGCGTGCTCGAGCAGTCACGGATCCGTCGACGCCTCCACGCTCGACGCGGCGAGCGCGTGGGAGTCCCCGCTTCCCGGTGTCGATCGTCCAGGAGCCTACTGCGGGCTGCCCGGCATCACCGAGGCGGTCGGTCTCAGCTCGGACGGCGACCAGGTCGCGGTGCTGACCCGGGCGGAGCGCGAAGGGCGTACGACGGCGGAGCTCGCCGTCCGTCGAGGCGGTCGCTGGGAGACGCGCCTCACCTCCGGGGACGTCGGCCCCGACGTGCGAAGCGTCCGGCAGGTGGAGGGTGGCCACCTGCTCTGGCCCACCCAGTGCGGTGTCACCAGGGTTGACGAGACGGGCCACGCGTTCTGCCTGGACACCTGGCCGCCGAGGAGCCGTCGACGAGGCGCGGCGGTCATGCAGTCCGGGCGCGGGGAGCTGTGGCTCCTCGCTGTCGGGGACGGCCGGTCGCCCTTCGCGATGGAGGGCATTCTCATGGACGAGCGCGGCGGCGCCGTGACCGACGACGAGGGCCGGCTCTACCGCTTCTCGGTCGAGGGCCCAGCCCCCCGCGTCGTGCTCGGGCTGTGGGGAGACCGAACGCTGCAGTACGTAGTGACCGACGCTGCGGTGCTGGCGAGCGCGGGTGGCGTGGGCCTCCTCGCGCCGCGCTCGGACGTCCCGGTCTCTCCGCCAATCTCGGCCATGTGGATGTCGGGTCGAGACTCTCTGGTTCTCGGGAGTGCCGACGGCAGAGTCGCCACCCACGATGGATGGGGAGGGTGGCAGAGCGTCCGCGTCGGAGCGGGGTCAGTCGTCTCGGTCGCAGCCACGGAAGGTGGTCGAGTTTTCTATGCGCTCGAGCATTCGCTGGGCGAGCTCCGCGCCGGCCGCGCGGAAGCGCTCGCCGACTGGAGCTCGGTGCGCCCCGACCTCCATGTGGCCGCGCTGCAGCCTCATGGAGAGGGCTTCGTGGTGGCCTTGATCTCAGAAGGTGAGCGGGGCGGCTGCGGAGCCGTCGACGTCATCTCGTACGAAGGCGGGACGTTTCGCGCGCTCTGATGTCCATGAGAAAGCTCGAACGACGAGAGCCACGGTCGACGCAGGCGCTGACAGGTTCCCTTCTCGAATGCAGGTCGAAGTGACGGGCCCGCTGGCGCCGTGGGCGACGGAGCGCTGGTGAGGAAGGGGCAGGCCGGAGTCTCCGAATGCGAGACGAGGCGCCCCGCTCGCTCGGCTCGGTCGGGTCACGGGGCTTGGCGCCGCGGGCGGGTCGTTCGGGATCACTTGGGAGCCTACGGGAAGGCCGAAGCGGTAGTCCCGGACCGCCCGGGAGGCACCGGGACGCCATCTGAGGGCAGTCGCGGCTCTCAGCCCACCGCGTACGCCGCCACTTCCGCGCGCGCCGCGCCCTCACCGACCCGGACGAACCCCCACGTGGGGGCTGTTCTCTGGCTCCACCCCTCGCCGTATCGGGCTGTCGGCTCCCTCACCCCGCCGGCGAGCGGGACCGACCGGAGCGCGATCCGCAGCGCGTGCTCGGCCGTCGTCTCGGCCCCCACGTGAGGGCGCGCCTGGTCCACCAGCCGGCGGGCCTCCTTCTCCCGGAAGCTCAGCGCGCGGAGCATCTGGAACACCTCGGCCAGCACGCGGGCCTTCTTCGGCTCCACCTTCGGCGAGCCGTACGCGGTCCCATCCGCGTGCTCGAAGCCGAAGCCCTCGGACCAGGTGCCGCGGATCACCAGCTTGCCGTCGTGGACGAGCCCGTGGTGCGTCCCGCAGAGGAAGATCAGCCGCTCGGGATCGTGGTCGCCGCCCTCCGACTTCGGGTCGCAGTGGTGCACGTCGCAGCTCGTGTGCCGGCAGCCGGGCACCGCGCAGACCCCGTGGTGGCGGCGCACGACCGCGCGGCGCACCGCCGGCGGGATCACCTGGCTCGCGCGCTCGTAGTCGCCCGCCCCGTCGACGCGGCCGATGATCTGCGCGTCGCACTCGGCCCGCGCGACCACCTCGGGGCCGACCGGCACCTGCTCCCCGTTGGCGTCCTGGGTGGCGGCCTTGCAGCACTCGCACACCGTCAGCGCGATCTGGTGCCGACTCCGTGAGGCGTCGGCCTCGCCCCCGCCGGAGAGCGCCCCCGACGCGAGCAGCTCCACGAACGCGTCGTCGTCGAGGTGGGCGCCGCCGCTCTCCTTGCGTAGTACGTCGCGCGCCTGGCGCAGCAGCGCGTAGGCCGAGGGCGAGAGGTTCAGCGTCACCCGCTTGCGCTGCAGCTCCGGCCGCGCCGGCTCGCTCGGCCGGTCCCCGGGGCGCCTGCCCGAGGTCATGCGCTCGATCTGCGACGCGGTCTTGCCGTCCGCGACCTCGAGCCACTCGGCCTCGGTCTCCGGGTCGGCCACCCGCGTCAGCTCGCGCACCGCGGAGAAGACCAGCTCGCCCGCCGCGAAGGCGGCGCTGAGCTTCGGCAGCTCCTCGAGCCGCTCCGCGACCCGCACCCGCTCCTCGGTCGCGCGGCCCGGGCAGCCGAACCAGCGCTCGGCGTACTCCCGGAAGCTGGCGAAGCCGTAGAGGTCGTGGACCCGCAGCCGGAAGCCGCAGAGGAACCACTGACAGAGCTCGAAGTCGCTCGCCGCCCGCAGGCGCCCGAGTCTCCGCAAGGTGTCGTCCGCCTCGTGCCGCGAGGTGTCGGCCGACGGACCGTGATCGATGAATGCCCCCATGCAATCCGCATAGCATGAACGGATGTTCACGCAAGGCGTTTGTTGAATGTGCTCTGCTCGCTCAGGCCGCGGCGTCGCTGCGTCGACGTCGGACGCGCGCGACGCCGAGCGCGCCGGCGAGGCCCATCAGCGCGAGGCCGGCTGCCAGCCAGGGGAGCCACGCCCAGAGCCAGCTCGGCTCCGCCCGGGCTCGGATGAGGGTCGGCAGCGCTCGGCCGCCGGGCGCCACGCGGTGGGTGGGCGGGTCGCAGCGTGGGGTCGTGTCGCAGCGCTGGCCGGACGCGCAGTCGGCGTCCGTCTCGCACGGCCCATGCGCGCGTCCGTCGCGGACGGGCTCTCCGTGGAACGGGCCCGGCACCAGACCGTCGGTGACGCAGAGGCTCGCCGGCCGACACTGGAAGGAGCCGCACACGGCGGGGTCTTGGTCGCACGGGGTGAGGAGCACGCAGATCGGGCGGTCGGGGGCGGTGCTGTGGGCCTGCGATCCCGTCGGGCACGGGGAGGCCGGCGGCGGCTCGCAGTAGGCGACGTCGCGCACCACGCGGGGCTCGTATCCCTCCGGGCAGTCGTCCGGGAGCGCCGGCTCGCAGAAGGCTCCGCCCTTGAAGGCGACCGGCTCGCTGCCCGGCGGGCAGCCGTCCGGGGCGGGCGGCAGGACGTCGGCGCTGGCCGGCCGAGGGAGGAGGCCCACCGCGAGGACCGCGGTGAGCGCGAGTGAGAGCACCCGGTGGTCGTCGTGCATCGGCACCGCCTCCGGCAGAAGATCAGTCGTCAGCGTTTCGTGCCATATGCCGGCGGCGGCGCCACCAGAGGAGGGCCGAGGCGAGCAGCGCGCCGGCCCCGAAGGCGGCGAGGACCTGAGCCCAGGCGGCGGTGAGCGTCACCTCGTTGATCAACGCGTTGTGCGCGCTCGCGGTCTCGGGGAGCCGGTCGGTCATCTCGGCGATGTGATGCAGGGCGCTGACCGCGAGGCTCGCCTCGGGGATCTCCTGGTGGCAGCCGACGCAGACGCCGCGGCGGTCGAGGATGGCGCGCTGCCGCGCGTCGAGCGGACCCGAGCCTCGCCAGTGATGGCCGACCGTCTGGAGCTGCTCGCCGTCCCGGGTGACCACCGCGCTCCAGTCGCGCAGGCCCGCGATGGGCTCGATCTGTCGCCGCGCCGAGCGGGGGAGCACCCGGCCGTCGGCGGTGGTGAGGTCGACGACCGCGCCGTCCTCCCAGGGGCGCGTGCCGCCGATGCCGTAGCCCGCGGCGCGATCGGAGGCGTGGCAGCTCTCGCAGGGGCGCGCCGGGCCGACGGTGTGCGGGTGCACCGGGCTCATGTCGATGCCGAGCTGGCCCTCCTCGCCGGCGCCCTCGGTGTGGGCGGGGCTGCGGAAGATGTGGTTGCGGATCACGTCCTCGCCGTCCGGGCCGATCACCGTGACCGTGGTCTGGCAGCCGGGGATGAGCGGGGTGACGCGGCCCTCGCCGTTGAGGCCGAGGGGAGGGTCCTCCCAGCGCATGAAGGAGCGCATCTCGGTGACCTCGCCCGCGAGGAAGGTGCCGAAGTCCCGCTCGTCGGGCGCGGTCCGGAGGTCCGCCTCGAGATGTCGGTTCCCGGCCGCCACCCAGTCGAAGGACCGGTTGCCGTCCGAGTAGTCGATCTCGATGTGGCACCCGTAGCACTGCGGCGCCCACTGCGTGTGGCACGCGTAGCACTCCATCGTGCGCACGTGCTGGTCGACGTGCACCATCGCGACGCGGGCGTCGGCCTCGAGCGCGTCCGCGTCGGCGATGGCGCGGAGCGGACGGAGTCGGAGGTCGCGGCCGCCCGCGGTGCGCACGATCACCTCGCGGCCGTCGCGCACGACGTCGGGCATCGGGTTGCCGCGCGCGCTCAACAGGAAGCCGTCCTGCGCGGGGCCCACGTCGCCCCGCCGCCACATCTCGGGGATGTCGGTGGCGACGCCGCGCGCCGGGCCCTCCGCCTCGCCGCGCTCGTTCTCGTCGCCCCAGCCGAGGGGCAGCTCCCACGGGTAGGCGTCGGGCGTGCCGTGGCAGTCGCTGCACTCGATCTCGACCGCCGCGAGGTTCGTGCCCGCGAGGTGCCCGTCGCCGTGCACGTCGAGGCTCGTGTGGCAGTCCTGGCAGAGCATGCCGCGCTGGAAGTGGATGTCCGCCTCCATCGCGATGTAGTGCTTGCTGTGCAGGTCGAGCTGCCCGCCGCCGCCCTCGGTGTAGGGGGATCCCCAGGCGCTCTCCATCAGGCCCTGGTAGCTCACGCCGATGCGCTTGCCGCGGTTGTGGCAGGTGGTGCAGGTCTCGACCGGGATGCCGGTGTAGCGCTCGCCGTGCACGGTCACGACCGCGTCGCGGGTGGCCTGCAGGCTGTGCACGAGCGGGTGGCCCTCCTCGGCGCCGTCGATGGTCTCGTCGCCGCCTTCGTAGAGGCCCTCGTTGCCGTAGGGCACGTGGCAGGCGCCGCAGCCCATGCCGCGGAAGTCGCCGCGCCGGAATCGACCGCGCACGCCGAGGTGACAGCGCTGGCACTCGGCGCGCAGGTAGGTGAAGGCGGCGCGCTCGGGGTGGGCCGCGGCCTCCTCGGCGGTGGGGGCCTCGGGGAGGCGCGTCTGCGCGTCGGGGAAGACGTTCGGGTGCGCCTCGCGCTTGACCCGCATGTAGGCGCGATAGGCCTCGGTGCCGAGCGAGAGGTGCGGATCGACCTCGCGATCGTAGTTGCCCCACGTGTGGTCGTAGCCCTCGAGCCCGCCGAAGCCCCAGGCCGTGCCCTGGATCTTGCCGGCCTCGGTCATCATCAGGCTCGTCCACTGCGCGCGCACGTGCTCGGCGTGGCACGGGCCGCAGCTCCGGCCGTTGACCCAGGGGGAGGCGGGGTCGGCGAAGAAGTCGTCCGGGCCCCCGTCCGCGGCCAGCGCCTCCGGCGTGCCGGCGTGCGCGTCGTCGGCGGTCTCCGCGCCGGGCGTCCCGCCGTGGCAGACCACGCAGCCGTCGTCGTCCCCGACCTCGGCGCCGCGGGCGAAGATCTGCTGCATCATCTCGGTCTGCGGCTCGCGGATCGGCTCGATCCCGAGGTGACACCCGCTCCGCGTGCACCCGACCCCCGACCACGCGTGCGGCTCCGCGGCCGCCTCGGGGCGCGCCTCGGGAGAAGTCGCGGCGTCCACGCGAGGCGGAGACGGCGGCGGCGACCCACACGCCGTCAGGACCACCAGGCAGAGCGCGTGTCCGAACCGCACGACCCGCCCCGAGTAGCACGCCGCCGGGGCCCGCGTCAGCGGGCGGCGAGGCGGGGCGCGGTACGGGGGCCGAACGTGGCATACTCGTCCGTCAGCTCTTCATGAGTACTGTGATGGGAGACCTGTCGAAGCTCGAGACCGCGCTCGGAGCCGAGTTGCTTCGAGCCGGGCTCGTACCCGGCCGGCCCTCTCCGTCCATCGGCCGGTATCGGGTCGAGTCGTTCCTGGGTCGCGGCGCCTCGGGCTTGGTGGTCGCCGCGCGAGACGAACGGCTGGACCGAGCGGTGGCGCTGAAGCTGTCATACACCGATGCGTCAGGTGGGGGCGCGCTCAGCGAGGCTCGCGCACTCGCTCGGCTCGAGCACCCCAACATCGTGCGTGTGTTCGATGTGGACGACGTCCACGTGCGGCTCGACGGCGTCGCCTTCCGATTGCGCGTGCTCGCGATGCAGCGCGTGGGGGGAGGGACACTGCGGGCCTGGGTTCGCGAGCGACGACGTACGCCAGCGGACATCGTCGAGATGTTCTTGCAGGCAGGCGCGGGGCTCGCGGCCGCGCACGCGTGCAAGATCGTCCATCGGGACTTCAAGCCCGACAATGTCCTCATCGGGGAGGACGGCGTCCCGCAGGTGATCGATTTCGGTTTCGCGATCCCGGCGCTGTCTTCGAGGTCGAGCGCGGCCGCGCCAGTCGCCGAGGTCGCCGGGACCGACGCGTATTTGGCGCCGGAGGCGCGTGAGGGCAGGGCCACGGCGAAGAGCGACCAGTTCGCGTTCGCCATTGCCTTGATCGAGGCGCTCACCGGGGCGGCGGCGCCGCCGCCAAGGGACCCTCCACCTGGCGTCGAGGAGAGGCTCTGGGCGGTCTTGCGTCGGGCGAGTCACCCGAAGGCGAAGCGTCGGTACCGCGACATGAATGCGCTTCTTTCGGCGTTGCGAGCGACGCAGCCGCGCGGCGCCGGGCTCGGATGCGTCGCGGTCGCGTTGGTGGCGCTCGGCATCTTCGCCTGGCCGCACGCCCGCGCCGCCTACGCCAACCACCGCTGCGCGCCGATCTCGGGCGAGTGGGGCTTCGAGACGGTCGTCGAGCGGTCCAGCGGGGCGATCCCGGTGGGAACACGGGGCCAGTACACCGCGACGCTGACCCACCGCAGCGATTGCGAGTTCGACGTCTCGCTCGTGCACACGGGCGACACGGGGCCTCGCGGCGAGCATCACTATCGGCGCGTGGCACGTACGGACGAGCCCATCGCGGCCAGCTTCGGGCTGGGCGGCCCGGTGCGCATGGCGGTCCAGCTCGAGGACGGGAGGGGCTACGTGCTCCGCTTCCACTCGGCGCGCCGAATGAGCGGGCAGTTCACCGCGCCGCGGTACGAGGGAATTATCGCGCCGGTGAGCCGTTTCGGAGCCCCCGCCGGACATGACGCGCGGAGGCGATGATGACGACGACGCGAGACGCGCTGCTCGAGCAGCTGATTCGGGACGAGTGGCCGCGGCTGCGCCGCTTCTTCCACACCAAGGTCCCCGACAGCGACGTGCTCGACCTGGTGCAGGCGACCATGCTCGCCTTCGTCGACGGGCGTGCTCGGGCGACGCACGGCGAGCGCGCCTACCTCTGGGGAATTGCCCGGTTTCAGGTCCTCAAGTTCTACGACCGCCAGCGTCCGACCACGCCATTCGACAGCACCGTTCACACCGCGATGGACGTGGGGCGCTCGCTCAGCAGTCGACTCGATGGGCGCAACCGCCTGGTGCGGGGTCTCCAGACGTTGCCCACCGACCACCAGATCGCGTTCGAGCTGCGACACGGTGAGGGCATGTCCCTCGAAGAGGTGGCCGCCGCCATCGGGGTCAGCCTCGCCACCGTGAAGCGCTACCTCACCGCCGCCCGGGAGAAACTCCGTCGAGAGCTCTCCGCCGACGCGGACGTGGTGGGCGCTGCGTACGCGCGCCTCTGAAGGTCCGACGAGCAGCGCCGCAGCCTCCACGCCGTGAGATGGGGCGAACGCCCCTGCGGGACCCCGAGGCTTCCCCTCCTTCTTCTCTCCATCCCTCCGACTCGGTCGCGCTCGTGCGCCCGAGCTCTGTCCACCTGCACCCAACGAAAGGCAACGACCGTGAACACCACCCTCTCTGTCAGCCCCGCGCCCGCTCCGCATCCGGAGGTACGCGACGACGCCGGCCTCGAGCTCGGCGTGGATCTCGTCGCCGCGAGCTACCGCTCATCGACGTTTCCGCGAGACTGGAGCCACGAGAAGCGCGTGCTCGAGGCTCGCCGCTACGAAATGTTCCTGAGCCTGGCCGCGAAGCATCCGGGGGAGCGCGCCACCCCGACGCTGGAGATCGACGAGCTCTGGCACCTGCACATGCTGCATCCGGTCGCGTACTACGCGGATTGCATGCGCCTCTTCGGCCGGATCTTCGACCACGACGGGGGCTTTGGTCTGGGTCCCGGGGAGCTTCCGGTGCTGAAGCGGGCCTTCCGTGATTTCGCGCGGCGCTGGGAGCTCGAGTACGGCGAGCCCTACGTGGAGCGGATGCCGGACCAGGCGTCGAGCGCCACGAGCTGCTGGCACGACTGCTCGAACCGCTGCTGGCACGCGTGCAAGTCCTGAACGAGCGTTGCTGCCCGGGCGCGCGTCACGTCGTTCGCGGCGTGCGCGCGTCCGGGGTCGCGTGGCTGCGGGGCTACCACTCCGACGCTCAGCTGCTGGCGATTGCGCGGGATCTCGGACGGATCGTCGGCGACACGTCCGTACGCGTGCGACCTGGGAGCCGTACCTACCTCGCGAGCCCCGGCCCCATCCCGGTCCACACGGATCATTCGCGGGCGGACCTCATCGGCTGGCGATGCGAGGCGCAGGATGACCACGTCGGGGCCTCGCGGCTGGTCGATGGTCACGAGGTGCTCGGCCGCCTCTCGGCCGAGACGATCGCTCAGCTGGAGCGGACGAGGCTGCCCGCCATGGTCCGGCTCGGTGACCCCGCTACGCTCACCCCGGTCGTCTCGCGCCGCGGCGGTTGCCTGGCGCTCTTCCATGCGCCCTGGCTGGCGCCGGTCGATGCGACTCCCGAAGGGCGTCGCGCGCTCCGGTCGCTGCGCGCGGCGCTTGGCGAGGCCGAGCGTCGAGCGCTCGAGATCAGGCTCGCGCCAGGTGAGCTGCTGTTCGTCGACAATCGCCGGATCTTGCACGGACGCGCTGCGCTGAGCGACTGCAGCCCACGCCGGCTCCGCCGGCTCTGGATCGAGACGACGCGCGAGCCTGGCCTCGAGGGGTGAACGCTGCCTTCTCGGTTGAAGGGACGAGCGCGGGGCTCTCCTCTTCGTCACCGCAGCAGCAGCGCGCACCACGGGAGGACGAAGGCCAGCCCGGCGACGACGTAGGCGGTGATGACGGGCCCGCGTCGCCGCGTGGCCGCGAGGCCGACGCCGAGGAGCAGTGGTCCGGCCGAGACGCAGGCGGCGAGCCCGATCAGCGCCGCCCCTTGCGCGGCGTAGTGCGCGCCGCCGCCGCCCCGCCCGAAGAGCGCCCCGGCCTCCATGAGACCGCCCATCACGGTCAGCAGCACGGCCCAGAGCACTCCGACGAGCCCGACGATCACGTTGAGCACGAGCGCCGTCACCCACGCTCGCTTGCCGACTCGCTCACCCACCTGCACCGCCAATCTGGATCACGGTGCCGCGTCCGGGCGACGCCGTCACCCCCTCGACGGCCGAGACCTCCGCCGCCTCCGCACCCCGCAGGCCCCCAACAGCGCGACCAGCGCGAGCGCCGCCCCGCGGCTCCCCGGTGAGCGCCCCGCACTGCAGAGCCCTCCCGCCCGGTTGCTCCCCGCCGGCGCCACCGGCCGCGGCCCCCCGACCGGCGCCACGGGCTCGGCCACGGGCTCGGGCTCGGCCTCGGCCTCGGCCTCAGCCTCGGACTCGGCCTCGGACTCGGACTCGGACTCGGACTCGGACTCGGGCTCGGACTCGGACTCGGACTCGGCCTCGGACTCGGACTCGGACTCGGACTCGGACTCGGACTCGGACTCGGACTCGGGTTCAGGCTCGGATACGGGCTCGGGCTCGGCCTCATCCGGGGCGTCGGCGTCAGCTTCACTCTCCTCCGCCCCCAGCAACCGCCGCACGACCCGCTCGACCCTCCTCTCGTCTCCCGGCTCGTAGCCTCCTTGCACGTGCCGCACGACGCCCCGCGCGTCGACGACCCACAGCATCGGGATCGTGCGCGCCCCCCACCGCCGCGCGAAGCGCCGCTCGGGGTCGTGCACCTGCGGGAAGCGCACGCCGAGCTCGCGCGCCGCGCGCTCCATCGTGTCGACGTCGCGGTCGACGTTGACGCCGAGGACGCGGAGGCCTCGGCGGTAGTGGCGGGCGTAGAGGCGCTGGAGCGACGGCAGCTCGTCCATGCACGGGTGGCACCACGAGGCCCAGGTGCTCACCACCAGGACGCGGCCGCGGTAGCGCTGCCAGGTGACGCGGCGGCCGTTGTCGTCGACGAGGTCCAGCCCCGGCGCCCGCTCGCCTTCGCGCACGGCGAGGGCCGGCGACGGAGCCAGGAGCGTGGCCATCAGGGCGAGCGAGACGAGGCGAGCCACGATCGGGCAGGTAGCTCCGGACGGCGCCGATGCTACGAAGGCGCATGAGTGACCGTGAGAGCGACGCGCAGGCGCGCGTCTACCTGGAGCGCGCGGACGAGTACGACGCGCTGATCTCGGCCGAGGACGCGGACGGGCGGCTGCGGGACGCGTTCCTCGCCGCGGCGCCCTTCGACGGAGCGCGGGTGGTCGATGTGGGGGCGGGCACCGGCCGGCTCTCGCGCTGGCTCACGGGCCGCGCGGCCCGGCTGGAGCTCGTCGAGCGCGCGGCCCCGATGCTCGACGTCGCCCGGCGGCGGCTCGAGGGCGCCGGCGATCGCGCGCGCTTCCACGTGGCCGACGCGCGGGCCCTGCCGCTCGACGACGCGTCGGTGGATCACGCGGTCGCCGGGTGGGTCTTCGGCCACTTCCGGCACTGGATGCCGGACGGCTGGCGCGAGGAGGTCGACCAGGCCATCGCCGAGATGCGGCGGGTCGTGAAGCCCGGCGGCGCGGTGGTGATCCTGGAGACCCTCGGCACCGGGCACGAGGTGCCCCGCACCGGCTCGGCCCTCGACGTCTACTTCGAGCACCTCGAGGCGGCGCACGGCTTCACGCGCGCCTGGCACCGGAGCGACTACGTCTTCGACGACGTCGAGGCGGCGGCGCGGGTCATGGGCGGCTTCTTCGGCGAGCCGCTCGTCGCGCGGATCCGCGAGGAGGGCTGGACCCGGGTCCCGGAGTGCACGGCGCTGCTCGTCGGGTGACTGTTCAGACCAACCGGACCTCGGCGCCTTCGCGGAGGCCCAGCGCCTCGCGGGCTGAGCCCTCGCGCACGCTCAGCTCGATCAGCCCGCTCGAGCCGCGCAGGGCCAGCGCCTCTCCGGGCTGCACCGACGCGTAGGTCTCGGCCCAGGGCACGCGCCGGCCGGCGACCGTGACCGCGTCGGGCGCGGCGCTCGGCGCGAGCATGGTGGTCAGCGCGTTGCCGAAGTGGTCGAAGGTCCAGATCTCTCCGTAGCCGGCGTCGCGGGGGAGCACGCCGAGGGTCGCGAGCGACTCCACCTCGTCGCCGAAGCGCTCGGGGCGCTCGTCCTGGCTGAGGTGGGCGGCGGCGGGGCCGAACACGTCGCGGCCGTGGAAGGTGTTCGAGACCTCGTCGAGCCGGTAGGCGGGGTTCGTGAGCGCGCGCGCGGTCTTCACCGTCTCTCGCGCGAGCGTCGCCTCGAGCAGGCCGTTGTCGGGCGCGACGTAGATCCGGCGATCGGTCTCGACGACGACGGCGTGGCGCGCCGAGCCGACGCCCGGATCGATGACCGCGAGCACCACCGAGCCGTCCGGCAGGTGCGGCGCCGCCGCCCACAGCTGCCAGCTCGCGTTGCGGAGGTCCTGCGGCGGGATGCCGTGACCGAGGTGGATCACCCGGGCGTCGGGCGCGACGCGGTGGATGACCGCCTCCACCACGCCCACGTACACGTCGCGGGTGCCGAAGTCGCTCAGGAAGAAGATCGTGCGCGGCGTCACAGGAAGATCATCACATAGGCCACCGCGAGGATCAGCTGCACCGCGGCGAAGGGGAGGGCCCTGCGCACGAAGCCGCCGAAGCTCACGCCGAGCCGGTGCTTGTTCATCAGCGTCACCGCGACCACCGTCGAGGCCGAGCCGATCGGGGTGAGGTTGCCGCCGAGGTTCGCGCCGAAGACCACCGACCACCAGAGCGGCGAGTCGCCGGCGGTGCCGAGGCCGCGGAGGATGTTCGCGAGCATCGCCGCCAGCGGGATGTTGTCGGTCACGCTCGAGGCGGCGGCCGCGCTCACCAGCAGCGTCCCGCTCTCGCCGGGCAGCTCGAGGATCTTCGCGAGCCCGACCCCGATGGCCTCGAGCACGTGGGCGTGCTCCATCACGTTGATGACGATGAAGAGCGCGGCGAAGAAGCCGATGAGGTCCCAGTCGACCGCCTGGTAGAAGCGGTCGACCTCGCTCTTGAAGCGCAGCAGCATCGCGGCCGCGGAGGCGAGGGCGACGAAGCCCATGCCGAGCTCGCTCACCACCGGGGTGACGCTCGCGGTGGCGATGGCGACGATGAAGAGCACGCTCATCACCGCGCCGTAGGTGAAGAAGCCGCGGCTCTCGATGCTCTCGTTCTCGTCGAAGGTGTCGACGAGGGCCTGGGCCTCCTCGCGCTCGTCGTCGGTCAGGCGCCGGATGCCGAAGAGGCGCGCGCCGAGGAGCAGCGTGACCGCCGTGCCGACCACGACGTAGGGGCTGGCGACGAGGAAGAAGTCCACGAAGCTGATGCCCGCCGTCTGGCCGACGATGATGTTGGGCACCGAGCTGATCAGGGTCAGGAGGCCGCCGATGTTCGTCAGCAGCCCCTCGACCATCAGGAAGCCGAGCAGCAGCTCGGTGCGCTTCAGCTTCTTCAGCGACACGCCGGAGAGCGAGCCGACGATGATCATCGCGGTGACGTTGTTCAGCATCGCGCTGAACACCACCGTCATCAGGCCGTAGTAGACGAGCAGCCAGAAGGGGTCGCCCTTGCTGGCGCGGGTCAGCCGGATCGCGATCCACGCGAAGAGCCCCGACTTGCTGGTGACGTCGACGAAGATGCTCGAGCCGAGGATGATCGCGATGACGCCCCAGTCGATCGCGGCGATGTAGACCGGCATCTCCACGTGCTCGTGGAGCGAGTTGGTCAGGTCGTCGGTGGGCAGCAGGTGCAGCGCCTCGGCGAGCGCGAGGCTGACCACCGCGGCGACGCCGGTGATGAAGGACTTCTTGGCGTGCAGCTTCTCCTCGAGCGCGAGCGCGAGGACCATCAGCACCAGGATCGCGCCGAAGAGCGCGGTGACCCAGGTGGGCACGTGGGGGTCGACGATCGTCTCGGCGACGGCTTCGGGCATCACAGCATGAGGATCGGCACGTCGCGCAGGCGGACGGCGAGCGAGTAGGCCTTGCCGTGCAGCGCGAGGTCGTCCTCCTCCTTGGTGTGGAAGACGAGCAGATCCACGTCGTGCTCCTCGATGAGCTTCACGTAGTCGCCGAGGCGGTGGCCCCAGCGCACGACGGGGACGAGCTCGTGGGTCAGGTGGCCTTGCTCGGCCAGCACCTCACCGATGCTCTCGATGTAGTCGCGCGGCTCCTTCACGAGCCGCTCGCGGATGTCCTCGCGGGCCACCTCGGTGTCGATGCTCGGAAGCTTCGCGATGACGTCGACGTAGCGCTCGAAGACGGCGTCGTCCTCGACGTGGGCGAGGAAGAGCTTGCCCTCGGGCCGCACGAAGCGGACGCCCCAGTTCACCAGCGCGTCGTCGCCGGTGAGGTGATCGGCGAGCACCATCACCGCCTCGGTCTCGCCGCCCGTCCAGTCGGGCAGCTCGTGCGGGTTCGGCATCACGAGCACCGGGTAGTGGGTCTCGCGGGTCAGCACGTTGAGGTAGACGCCGAGGCTGTAGGGCCAGCGCCACGTCTTGTAGCGGACGTTGCGGTAGCTGACGATCAGGTCCGGCTGCGCCTCGGCGACCGCGTCTCGCAGCGCGTCCACGTCGCCGTAGTCGTCGTTGTCGAGGGTCACCCACTCGGCGCCCTCGAGCTCCACGAGGAACGCCTTCGTCTTCGCGAGGAACGCCGCCGCCGCCTCGGCGTCGAGGTCGGTCACCAGCACCACCTTCTTCACGTCGATGGCGCTGAACCGGTAGCGGCTGCGCTCGGCGGAGCGGAAGACGCTCTCGAACTGGTCGACCAGGGTCATCGCGCCCCGGGTTACACCAGAGACGCGCGGTCCGGGTCAAGGCGCGGGCAGGTGACGCGCCTGACGGGCGGGCAGGTTCGTGCAGCCCGGCGGCGGTGCGGCGGCGAGCACGTCGAAGCGGGCGTCCGCGCCCTCGCCGACCTGCTGGAAGCGCAAGACGCCTTCCTCCACGCTCGGCCACCACAGCTCCCCGGTCCCGGGCGCGAAGTCTCCCTCGCCGAGCGCGCCGCCCCACCTCTCCGAGCGGTCCTCCTCCCAGAGGATCGCGCCCGCGTCGCTCGTGAGGTCGACCGCGATCAGCGCGTCCGCGCGCTCCTCGTCGCCGGCCGAGAGGTAGGCCACCCAGCTCCCGGCGAGCGCGACGAGGGCGCCCGTCGGCGGGTGGTCGACGAAGAGCTCGGCCTGCGCGCGGGTGACGGCGACGCGCGGCGGGAGCGCCGGGGCCGCCTCGAGGAGCACGAGCCCGGCGCCGTCTCGCGCCGCGCTCGACGGATCGCCGACGCAGAGCACGGCCACCCGCGCCACGTCGCCGGCCGGCGCGAGCGGCGCGGCGTCCACGCATCCCGACACCCCGGGCAGCTCGAACCGGCTCAGGTCGTCGTCGCCGGGGGTGATCAGCGCGACCGCGCCGGCCGCCGGCTCGTCCTCCAGCCCGACCGTCAGGATCGCGCGGCCCACCCCCGCCGGCGCGCCCCGGCCCGGCGTGACCCGGCCGCTCGAGAGCCCGTCGAGCGCGAAGACGTCCCGCGGCTCGCCGTCGCGCTCGTCGGCGTCGATCCAGAGGACGCCGGCCGGCGAGGCGTCGGTGCGGCGGCGCGACAGGAGCACGGTGCCGTCGCCGAGATCGATCTGGGCCACCAGCTCGCCGCCCGCGGCCGGGGTCGCGCCCCAGGTGTCGCGCTGGCCGAGGGTGAGCCCGCTCGACGTCTCGAAGCGCACCCGCGCGCGCGGCCCGTCGGCGAGCAGCAGGGTGAGCGCGCCCGGCCGCATGCGCGCCGGCAGGACGGAGGCGGCGTCGACCACGCCGGTCGCGCCCTCCCAGACGGTCACGGTGTCGAGCCAGCGCTCGGCGATCGGGCGGCCGTCGGCGGCGTAGAGCGCGTGCAGGGCGTACTCGCCCGCGCCGATCGGCGGCAGGATCCGGTCGACGCCCGGCACCCCCGGCTCGGGCGGCGTCAGGCGGTCGTGCAATCGCACCACGAAGGCCGGCGGCTCGCTCGGCCGGGCGAGCGGCTCGTCGGGGCAGGGCACCACGCAGGCGGGCAGCAGGGCGCAGAGAGCGGTGAGCACGGTCCAGCGCATCGCGCGCATCATACGGCGTTTGACCGCGGCGCGAGCGGGGGATAAGGAGGGCCGTCGCTCCCAGGGTGGGGGCGTCGCCTGACAATCGACGAACGTGCACGCGGTCCGCGATTCGCGCGGAGTGAAAGGGAAGCCGGTGAGAAGCCGGCGCGGCCCCCGCCACTGTGACCGGGGACGGTCCGGGCGCTGACGCCACTGACGAGCGATCGTCGGGAAGGCAGCCCGGCCGGACGATCCGGCGAGCCAGGAGACCTGCCGCGCGCACGAGCTGGTGAGCCTTCACGGGGTGTGGAGGCGTCGAGCCTCTCGCCCTCCGCGAGCGCTCACCCGCTCGAACGGCCTCGCGGGGAGCGGGGCGAGAGGAGCAGCAGTGAGCATTCGACGTTTCCGCATTCTTGGCGCCCTCCTTCTGGCGCTGTCCTTGAGCGCCTGTGACGGCGAGATGGACCCGGTCGACGGCGGCCCGGACCTCGGCGACGCCGGCCTCGGCGACGGGGGCCAGGACCCCGACACCGGCGTGATGGACCCCGACACCGGCGTCATGGACCCGGACTCCGGCGTGATGGACCCGGACTCCGGCGTGGGCTGCGGCGCCGACGAGGTCGAGCTCCGCGGCGCCTGCGTGCCCACCTGCGGCGCCGACGCCAGCACCTGGAACGACGAGCTCCGCGCGAGCCTGAGCGTGGTCGGCGGGCACTGCACCGACGCGGACGCGCTCGGCACCCGCGTGAGCGGCGACGCCGCCACCGTGTACGAGCTGAGCACCAGCGCCACCCCGGGCGGCACGCTGCTCGAGATCCGGGAGTGGGACTGGAGCGCCGGTCGCGCCGCGCCGCCCGTCTCTCGCTCCTACCCCGTGACCCACGACGCCGAGAGCCCGGTCGCCCCCTCGGGCTTCGTGGTCCTCTCGCCCGACGGCAACCGGCTCGCGGTCGGCTACACGCTCCAGGACGCGGCCTTCACCTTCCCGGGTGAGATCGTCGTCTTCGACCTGAGCACCGACGGCACCTTCCCCACCGCGCTCGCCGGCAACTTCGACGCGAGCTGGTTCTCCGACGACGCGCTCCTGGTCAACGCGCTCGACTCGGGTCGCGCCGGCCAGGCGATCTACGCGCTCTCCTTCGGCGCCCTCGGCGTCACCACCGACGCGGTGATCACCGACTTCGGCGACTACTCCGGCGGCGTCGCCGTGACCCCGAGCGGCGTCGTGGTCGGCGCGCTCGCGACCGGCGGCAACGAGCTGCACGCCTTCCGCCTCGACGCGGTGAGGAGCGCGATCGCGACCCCGATCACCGATCTCACGCCGGCCGACGGCCGCCGCGTCTGCACCGGCTGCATGCTCTCGAGCTTCGGCGACGCCGGCGACTCGGTGTTCGTGCCCGCCCGCTTCATGGACGAGGCGCCCTACGCCGCGGTCGACATCTCCGGCTACCGCGTCACGGTGAGCGGCTCCGAGGACCCGGACCTCGAGGCGGCGCGCCCCCTGACCGTCGGCGACAGCTTCCGCGGGGTGCTCGAGGGGCCGTCCGGCACGCTGCTCCTCCGCTTCGAGGGCGGCCTGCTCCAGGTCCGGGAGGAGTAAGCGGCCCGCAGATTGCGTAGGCTGCGTGGTGATGACGACGCGGCACACGCTGGCACTGCTCTCGCTCCTCGCGCTCGTGGGGTGCTCCTCCTCCCACGGTATGGACGGAGACCCCGACGCCGGTGACCCACCGGACGGCGGGGTCTGCTGTCCGATCGCGGACTTCATGGGCTGCTCGCCCGGCGCCACGCCCCTCCCCGCGGGGGGCTGGGCGCCGTCGGCGCGCGCGTGCACGGCCACCATCGCCGGCTTCGACGGCCAGCCGTTCATCCGGTCCGTCGACGCGATGGGCTGCGCCGTCCTGATCGAGGATCGCAGCGCGCCCGCGTGCGGGGTGGTGCCGCCGCCTCCGCCGCCCGAGCCCTGCGAGGGCCTCGGCGCGGTGGCGTGCTTCGGGAGCCTCGACTGCGCCCCGGTCTGGGACGACTCGTGCTGCCCGACCTGCACCGACGGGCCCTGCGCCGACTGCACGAACCCCGACTACCAGGGGTGCATCGCCTTCGACGGGTGTCGCAGCCCGAGCTGCGGCGTCGTGCCCTCGTGGGGCTGCGGGCCGGCCGGACCGAGCTGCGAGGGCGCGTTCGTGGTCGACGACGACAGCTGCAGCGTCGCCGGCTGCGTGCCCGCGGTGGTCCCGCGCGACGCCCCGGCGGCCATGCCCGTCTGCGTCCCCCTCACCGGCGACAGCTGCACGGCGTTCTGCGAGCGCGAGCCTCCGGACTGCCCCGAGGGCACCGTGCCGGAGGGCGACGGAGGCTGCTTCACCGACCTCTGCATCCCGGCGTTCGCCTGCGAGTGAGCTTGCGCACCGTCCCGTGAAGGCCTCATCCCCACTCGATATCCCCGTTTTGCGGGGGTGAAGTCGATCCCGTTGACAATTTCGGTTCCCTTGACGGTTCAGTCCTGAACAAATAGCGTCCCTCCCGGTGCGTCTCTCCTGGCGCGCGAGGGAGAGTCGTTTTGTCGTCCTGGAGATCTCTTCACGCCGCCGCGCTCGCGGCGCTCGCCCTCGCCGCGTGCGACGGCCCCGCGCCTCCGATGCTCCGCGGCCCCGAGGGTGGCGTGCTGCGCTTCGACGCGGCGATGATCGACGGCGATCCGGCGGACGCCGGTGTGTCACCGCCGGTTCGGACCGACTCGGGCGCCACGCGCCCCACGCGCGACTCCGGCATCACCCAGCCGTCGCGCGACTCCGGGGTGACCCGGCCGAGCCCGACCGAGAGCTGCCACGGTGTCCCCTCGGGCTGCTTCGCGCGGACCACCCGCACGACCTGCGAGCAGATCGAGGGCTGCATCTACGACGAGCAGTGCGAGGGGATCTCGGCCAGCTGCTACTCGCAGTGGACCCACTACACCTGCATCAGCCAGGACGGCTGCTACTGGAACAGCTCGCGCGACGACTGCAGCGGCTCCGCGCGACCCTGCTCGCTCTACTCCGGCGACTCCACCTGTCGTCGTCAAGAGGGCTGCCGATGGGAGAGTGACTGCTCGGGCGTCCCGCGCAGCTGTGGCTCCTACTTCGATCGATTCGCCTGCAACGCTCAGCCGGGGTGCTCGTGGTACTGAATCTTCGCTTCTCCGGGCTCGCGCTCGCGTGCCTCCTGCTCGTCGCCTGCGAAGGCGAGCGCCCGCTCGGGCCGGACGGCGGCGCCTTCGCCGAGTTCGGCGAGCCCTGCGCCGTGAGCGAGGACTGCCTCAGCGGCCTCTGCCTCGAGCTGACGCCGGGGCGACGGGTCTGCACCCGGACGTGCCTCGGGGAGACCGACTGCCCGTCGGGCGACAACTGGGGCTGCGTGCAGCCGGACCGCCTCGACGGGCGCGTCTGCGGCTGCGTCCCGGACGCCACCACCGAGGTGTGCGGCGACGGCCTCGACAACGACTGCGACGGCGCGGTCGACGACTGCCAGGTCTGCGACGGCGAAGAGGTCTCGCTGAACGATCTGCGCCACTGCGGCGGCTGCGGCGTCGAGTGCCCCTCGGGGGCGGCCTGCGCCGACGGCGTCTGCGAGTGCCCCGTGGGCGAGATCCAGTGCGGGGAGCGCTGCGTCGACGTCGCCTACGACGAGAACCACTGCGGCGGCTGCGGCACCGCGTGCGCGTTCGACGTGCCCTGCATCGAGGGGCTCTGCGGCTGCGACGACGGTGAGCTCGCCTGCGGCGACGTCTGCGTCGACGTGCGGAGCGACGCCGAGAACTGCGGCGCGTGCGGCATCTCCTGCGACGCGGACGAGGTCTGCGAAGGCGGCGCGTGCGTGTGCCCCGACGGCGGCGAGCGCTGCGACGGGGTCTGCGTCTCCACCCAGGACGACGAGGCCAACTGCGGCGCGTGCGGCAACGCCTGCGCGGCCTCGGAGCGCTGCGACCGCGGCGCCTGCACCTGCCCGGGCGGCGGCGCGCTGTGCGGGACGGAGTGCGTGGACCTCGACGCGAGCCGTCTGCACTGCGGCGGCTGCGGGCAGGAGTGTCCGCGGGGCGTGGCGTGCGTGGACGGGGCGTGCGATTGCCCCGGCGAGGGCGGCGTCTGCGACGGCGCGTGCCGGAACTTCACCAGCGATCCGCTCCACTGCGGCGGCTGCGGCGTGCGCTGCGCGTCGGGCCAGGTCTGCAGCGACGGGGCGTGCGTCTGCCCGGGCGGCGGCAGCTACTGCAGCGCGGGCTGCACCGACACCGACACCGACATCCGGAACTGCGGGCGCTGCGGCACCGGCTGCGCCGGTGGGCGGAGCTGCGTCGCCGGCTCGTGCGAGTGTCCGAGCGGGCAGATCGACTGCTCCGGGCGCTGCACCGACGTCGGCTCGAGCCGCTACCACTGCGGCGCGTGCGGGCGGGTGTGCCCCTCGGCCCAGACCTGCGTGTCCGGCTCCTGCGAGTGCCCCGGCGGCGGCTCGCTCTGCGGCTCCACCTGTCGGGACCTGAACAACGACTTCAACAACTGCGGCACCTGCGGCAACCGCTGCCCGTGGGGCGCCACCTGCGCGTCCGGCGCCTGCGCCTGTCCGGCGGGGCAGTCGGTGTGCGGCGACCGCTGCGTCGACCTGAACACCAGCGAGGCGAGCTGCGGGACGTGCGGCAACGCCTGCGCGACGGGCCAGACGTGCAACGCCGGCGTCTGCGAGTGCCCGGCCGGGCAGGTCGTGTGCGGCGGTCGCTGCGTCGATCTCTCGTCCGACACCGCCAACTGCGGCGCCTGCGGCACGAGCTGCGCGATCGGCGGCGTCTGCGCGAGCGGCGCCTGCGCCTGCCCGGGCGGCGGCGAGGTGTGCAGCGGTCGCTGCGTCACCACCTCCGACGACGAGCTGAACTGCGGCGGCTGCGGCACGGTCTGCGCGTCGGGCGCGACGTGTCTGAGCGGCAGCTGCACCTGCCCGGGCGGCGGGAGCGTCTGCGGCGGCCGCTGCGTCTCCACCCAGGACGACGAGCTGAACTGCGGCTCGTGCGGCACCACCTGCGCGAGCGGGGCGACCTGCCTGAGCGGCGCCTGCTACTGCCCGGGGGCGCAGACCATCTGCGGCAGCGCCTGCGCGGACCTCCAGAGCGACGAGGCGAACTGCGGCTCGTGCGGCACGACGTGCGCGACCGGCGCCACCTGCGTCAGCGGGACCTGCGCGTGCCCCGGCACCTCCGAGGTCTGCGGCGGCGCGTGCGTCTACACGAGCGTCGACGAGAACAACTGCGGCAGCTGCGGCACGACGTGCGCGACCGGGGCCACGTGCTTCAGCGGCAGCTGCGCCTGCCCGGCGGGCCAGCAGGTCTGCGGCGGCGCGTGCATCGACGTGCAGGACGACGAGATGAACTGCGGCGCCTGCGGCAACACCTGCTCGATGCTCTGCGCGGGCGGGAGCTGCGCGACCGTCGGCTCGCTCGGGCTCGGCGCCGAGTCGTCCTGCGCGGTGATGACGAACGGCCGGATCTACTGCTGGGGCTACGAGCGCTACGGCCTCGGCGCGGGCACCCGCCCGACGCGCCGCTCCTCCCCGACCGACGCCGCCGACTTCGACACCAACGGCATCACCCACTGCTACGTCGCCACCGACGGCGCGCTCTGGTGCTGGGGGTACAACAGCAACTACGAGGTGGGCGACGGCACCCGTTCGACTCGATGGGCGCCGGTCACGCTGAGCGGACTCACGGCGTCGCAGGTCTCGGTCGGGGGCTACGCCGCGTGCGCCGTGCTCACCGACGAGACCGTGGTGTGCTGGGGGCGCAACTCGAGCGGCGCGGCGGGCTCGAGCGGTGGATACGTGACCACCCCCACCGCGGTCTCGGGCCTGACGGGCGTCGCCGAGGTGCGCTCAGGGACATCCCACTCCTGCGCGCGCCTCACCGACGGCACGGTGCGCTGCTGGGGCCTCAACAACTACGGGCAGCTCGGAGACGGGACCACGACCAGCACGCCGACCCCGGTGACGGTGAGCGGTATCACCGACGCCGTGCAGATCGCGGTCGGCGGGAACTCGACGTGCGCGCGGCACATGGACGGCCGGGTGAGCTGCTGGGGGCAGAACACGTCGGGGCAGCTCGGCGACGGCTCCACCACCTCGCGCGGCACCCCGCTGGCGGTCCCCACCCTGACCGACGTCGCCGACGTGGCCATCGGGGAGAGCCACACCTGCGTGGTCCGCACCGGCGGCCAGATGCGCTGCTGGGGCCGGAACAACCAGGGTCAGCTCGGCGACGGCACGACCGCCGCCACCCCGTGGCCCACCGCCGATCCCGGGCTCACCGACGCCGCCTCGGTCTCCGTGGGCAGCAGTCACACCTGCGCCACCCTGACGTCCGGAGAGCTGCGCTGCTGGGGCTACAACTACTACTACCAGCTCGGCGACTGGACCCGGACCACTCGCCTCACCCCCACCGCCGTCATCTGGTGATCCGGTGACGCGCGCCCCCCTCCTCCTCCTCCTCGCGGCGGCTGGCGTCGCCGCTGCGGGGTGCGACCTCGAGCCCGCTCCCAGAGGCCCGTCGGGTGGACGGGTGACGTTCGACGCGGCGATGCTGGACCCGGTGCCGTCGGCTCCCCGTGACGGCGGGGTGCGCGACACGGGCGTGGACACCGGGGTGGAGCCCGAGCCGCGCTGCCAGGGCGTCCCGCGCCTCTGCTTGGCGCGGCTCACGCGCGCGGGCTGCGTCGCCGGAGGTTGTGACTGGATCGAGGAGTGCGGGGGCGTGGCCGCTTCCTGCAGAGACCACGACTCCCGCGCGTGCCGGGACCACGAGGGGTGCAGGTGGAACCACGGGGGGTCCGGCTCCTGCCAGGGCACCCCCTACCGCTGCGCGTACCATCGGTTGGCAGGCACCTGCGGGCGCCATCGGGGCTGCCGCTGGGAGGGGTCGTGCGGTGGCGTCCCCACGCGGTGCGATGATCTCGAGGGCGAGGCGAGCTGCGCGGAGCAGCCGGGGTGCGAGTGGCGATGAAGCGGCTGGTCCTCGCGGCCCTCTGGGCCTCCCTCGCGGCCTGTGAAGGAGCCCCGGTGGACTTCGCGGACGGCGGCGCGCCCCTGCGCGGCTTCGGCGAGCCCTGCCACGTGACCGAGGACTGCGAGAGCGGGCTCTGCCTGGGCCTCACCGACGGCCGCGGGATCTGCACGCGGGCGTGCGGCGGCGGAGGAGAGTGTCCGGTCGGCGACAACTGGGGCTGCGTTCGAGACGGCGCAGAGCGACGGATCTGCGGGTGTGTGCCGAACGCCGAGCGCGAGCTCTGCGACGACGGCCTCGACAACGACTGCGACGGTCGGACCGACGGGTGCCGCACGTGTGACGGCGAGCGCGTGGCCCCCGGAGACGCCCGCCACTGCGGCGGCTGCGACCGGGCCTGTCCGGAGGGCGCCGTCTGCGACGACGACGTCTGCGTCTGCCCGGAGTCGCTCACGGCCTGCGGGCTCGAGCGGTGCTCGGACCTGCGGACCGACTCCGAGCACTGCGGCGGCTGCGGCAACGCGTGCCCGGAGGGCGTGGGGTGCGTGAACGGCGAGTGCGGCTGCGGCTTCGGTCAGGCGGTCTGCGATGGCCACTGCGTCGACGTCTTCGAGAGCTGGGTCAACTGCGGAGGCTGCGGCGTGACCTGCCGACCGGACGAGGTCTGCGACGCGGGCCGCTGCGTGTGCCCCGGAGGGGGCACGCGATGCGGGGGCGAGTGCGTGCTCCTCCAGGAGGACGAGGACAACTGCGGCGCCTGCGGTCGGACCTGCCCGTTCGTGCAGTCGTGTCGGGGCGGGGTGTGCGGGTGTCCGGGAGACCTCACCGCTTGCACCTCCTCGTGCGTGAACCTCGTGACGGACCCTTTCCACTGCGGCGGGTGTGGCGCGCGTTGTCCAGACGGCGCCCCCTGCGTCGACGGCGCGTGCGTGTGTCCCGGCGGGCTCACGGACTGTCGGGCGAGCTCGCTCGGATGCGTCGACCTGTCCTCGGACCCGGGGAGCTGCGGCGCGTGCGGCCGCGCGTGCCCTCCGGGACAGGTCTGCGACGGAGGAGCGTGCGCGTGTCCGGTCGGCCAGACCCTCTGCGGCACGGTCTGCGTGGACCTCGCGACGAGCGAGACGCACTGCGGCGCGTGCGCCGCGCCGTGTCCGACCGGCGCCATGTGTGACGGCGGCGCGTGCGCCTGTCCGCCCGGCGAGACGGCGTGTGACGGTCGCTGCGTCTCCACCGACTCCGACCCCGCCCACTGCGGCGGTTGCGGCGTCGCGTGCCTGCCCGGCGCGGTGTGTGTCGGAGGGGCCTGCGGCTGCCGTGCCGGGGAGAGCGAGTGCGACGGCGCCTGCGTCGACCTCCAGACCAGCGAGTCGCACTGCGGTGGCTGTGGCCTCTCGTGCCCGACGGGCGCCACCTGCACGGGTGGCGCGTGCGCCTGACCCGGGAGCTCGCAGGTCTGCGGCGGCCGCTGCGTCTACACCTCCGACGACGAAGACCACTGCGGCGCGTGCGTCGACCGCGTCGCCCACGGGATCGCCCCAGCCCGACCCTGGTGGCGTGGTAGCCGAAAACTTGACGGCTCCGCGCGCGCGGGATCCTCTCGGGGCATGCGGCAGAGACTGCTCTTCGTGTCCCTCGGGGTGACCGCGCTCAGCGTGGTGGCGGCGATCGCCTGGGCGGGGTGGCGGGACTACACGGCCGGGGAGCTCGTGGAGCGGGCGCGGGCCCGGCTGGACGCGCCGCTCTCGGAGGCGCCGGGCATCGATCGGCTGCAGGCCTCGACGGCGGCCTCGCTGCTCGAGCGGGCCATCGAGGCGGGGCGGCGGGACGACGAGACCGTGGGGCTCCTGGCCTACGCGCACGCGCTCGAGGACTACCAGCGCGGCGACATGGTGCTCGCGGAGGGCGAGCTGACCTCGGCGCGCCATCGGCTCGGGCGGGACGCCGACGTGGAGGTGCTCGCGGCGGCGGTGGCCCGAGCCCGCAGCCGGCAGAGCGAGGCGGAGGCGACCCTCGCGGGCGCGCTGACCCTCGAGCCCGATCACGTGCACGGGCGGCTCCTGGCCGCGGACCTCGCGCTCGACGCCGAGGACGGCCGCGCGGCGCTCGGGCACCTGCGCGAGATCGAGGACGACGTGGCCGCGGTGCACAACCGGCGCGGGCTCGCGCACGAGCTGGGCGCGGACGACGAGGCGGCGGCGGAGGCCTACGCCGACGCGGTGCGGGTGGATCCGACGGCGCACGAGGCGTGGATCAACCTCGGCCGGCTCCGGCGCCGCCGCGGCGCGCACGAGCGAGCGCTCGACGCGTTCGACCAGGCGGTGCGGGCGGCGGAGAGCGACGGGGACGCCCACCTCGGGCGCGGCCTGACCCGCGCGGCCCTCGGGGACGTGCACGGCGCGCAGGCGGACTTCGCGCGGGCGGCCGAGCTGAGCCCGAACGACGCCGAGCCGCTGCTCGCGCTCGGAGATCTGCAGCGCGACCTCCGGAGCTACGAGGACGCGGTCGCGACCTACCGGGCCGCCATCGCGCGCGAGGACGCCGACGCCGCGAGCTGGCTCAAGCTCGGCAACGCGCTGGCGCTGCTCGAGCGCTACGACGACGCGGCCGGCGCCTTCCGGAACGCGATCGAGCGGGCCCCGGAGCTGGCCGCCGCGTTCAACGGGCTCGGCGCCTCGCTCATGCACCTCGGCCGCGCGGAGCAGGCGCGCATCGCGCTCGATCGGGCGGCGGCGCTCGACCGCGCCGACCCGAACCCGCTGATGAACCTCGCGCTCCTGCACGAGCGGGAGGGCGACGACGTCGCCGCCCGGGCCGCCTGGGAGCGGGCGCTGGAGCGGGACCCGGGATCGGCGATCGCGCGGCGGAGACTCGCGAGGCTGTGACGCGGGGCGTATGACGAGAGAGATGCGACGCCTCGCGATCTTGCTCGTCGCCCTGGCCGGGCTCGGCTGCGAGGACGAGGGCCGGCTGCTCACGGTGGACCTCCGCACCGATCTCCGCGCCGGCCAGGAATTCGATCGCGCGGTGACGCAGCTCTTCCCCGCGTCGAGCCGCACGCCGCTGCGCACGGTCGAAGAGGACGCGCCGCGCGAGTCGGGGCGGGTCGCCGAGCTCGACGGGCTCCCGGCCGGCACCTACCGGGTCCGGCTCGGCCTCTTCCAGGGCGCGACCGAGGTGGTGCGCGGGAGCGTGATCGTCACCCTCCGCGAGTCGGCCCAGGCGGTGACCCTGGTGGTGACGGCGGACTGCCGCGACGTGCCCTGCGACGAGCTGACCGAGACCTGCCGCGGCGGCGCCTGCGTGAACGCCCGCTGCAGCCCCGAGACCCCGGAGCTCTGCGCGTCGCCGGAGTGCGCGGTCGCGGCCGACTGCCCGGCGCCGGCCCAGGACTGCGCGGACGCGGTCTGCCTCGAGGGCGTCTGCGGCGAGCGCCTCGAGTCGAGCGCCTGCGGGAGCGGCGTCTGCGATCGGGTCGACGGCTGCGTCACCCTCGGCGACGGCGGGCTCGACGCCGGCCCGGTGGACGCCGGCCTCGCGGACGCGGGCTTCTGCCCGGAGGATCCCTGCCGGCTCGTCGCGCCCCAGTGCGGCTGCCCGGCCGGCGAGATGTGCTCCCGCGCGGCCGCCCCGCGGTGCATCCCGGAGGGGAGCGCGAACGAGGGCGAGCCCTGTGCGCGCGACGAGGACTGTGCGGCCGGGCTGACGTGTCCCACCAACGGCGCGACCTGCCGCCCCTACTGCGACGACGACGCCATCTGCGATGGCGCCCGGTGCGTGGAGCCCACGTCCGGAGCGGCCGTCGGTCTCTGCACTCACGTGTGCGACGCCCGAGACGGCTCGGGCTGTACGGCCGGCGGCGGCTGCTACCTCAGCGCCTTCACGGCGGTCGAGACCGGCGCGACCATCATCGACACCGTGTGCCTCGTGCCGGGCACGGCCGGGGAGGGCGAGCCCTGCCCGACCTTCACCGAGTGCCGGCCCGGCTTCGCGTGCGCCGACGACGTCTGTCGTCAGGTCTGCGATCTCGACGCCCCGAGCTGCGCGGTCGGGAGATGCAACGAGCTCACGCCGCGCACCACGATCCGAGGCGTCCGCTACGGCGTCTGCGCCTGAAGCTTCGCCCGGGCCGCCTTCACCATCGCCACCAGCGCCTTGCGCGCCTCCTGCGGCGTCGCGATCTCGGCCTCGAAGGCGATCCGAGCCGGCCGCGGGCCCCGCTCGGTCTCCACGCTCATCTCGAACCCGTAGCGATCGATGTGGCTCATCGTGACCTGCTCGGCCTCGGTCGCCCGGGTGAAGGCGCGGGCGTAGCTGACGAGGGCGTCGGCGTGGTCCTCGTTCATGTGCGAGACGATCCCGCCGACGTGCGCGGCCAGCGGGTCCGCCTCCGCGCCGCGCCAGTCCGCGACGTCCACCCACGACATGCGCCCGTAGCCGCCGATGTAGCGCACGCTCGTCACCCGCAGCTTCCAGAAGGCGAAGTCGCTGAAGTCGGCGTAGTAGGCGGCGTTCGGGTGGGCCGCGAGGAAGGCCTCCCGCGCCGGGCCCGGGTCGTCGAGCTTGGCCGCGTCGCCCACCAGGGTCACGCGCCCGTAGGCGAGCGGGTCGCCCTCGCCGTGCTCGGCGACGAGGAGCGAGGCGCGGCCGTCGCCCTCGAGGTTCTTGGTGTGGGCCGCGAGCGTGCTGATGAGGAACACCGGGTCGGGCCCGTCGAGCGCGAAGGTCACGAACGAGCCGTAGGGGTAGCCCTCGGGGTCGCGCGCGACCGTGCACAGCGTGCCGGTCTTCTGGGAGGCCACCAGGGTCCGGGCCCGCTCCGCGTGGCTCGGCGCCTTGGTCTCGGGCGGGGTCAGGGGCTCTTCTCGTTCGCCGCTCCCGCGGCCGTGCTCGAGCTCGGTCATCACTTGCCTTTGGCTTCGGGGAAGTTCGCGCGCAGGCCCTTGGCGGCCAGCCGCGCCGTCTCGCGGACGCGCTTCTCTCGGGTGGTGTCCCGCTTCGCGCTCGTGATCCAGAAGAGGATGGGCTTCTTCGACGAGTCGGGGAAGGCGTCCCAGCCCGCCCGGGCCTTCGGGTTCTTTCCCAGCGCGGCCGCGAGGTCGTCGGGCACGACCAGCGCCTCCGCGTCGTCGAGCAGGGTCCAGGAGCCGTCCGCCTTGGCCGCCTCGATCCGGGCGAGGCCGTGCTCGGTCATCCGGCCCTCGGCGATCAGCGCCTCGATCTTGTCCTTGTTGATCTTCGACCAGTGGCTCCCGGGCCGGCGCGGCGACAGGAGGTTCATGGTCCGGTGGGCGTCGAGCTTGCGCGTCTGGCCGTCGATCCAGCCGTAGCAGAGCACCTCGTCGACCACCTGGCTCCACGAGACGTGCTTGTCGCCGCCGCTCTTCTTGTAGCGGACCAGCCAGATCGACTCGTCTCGGCGGTGGTTCTTCGCCAGCCAGGCGCGCAGCTCGGCCGCGCTCTCGATCTCCACCCGCTCGTAGTCGTCCCTGCCCATCTCAGCCTCGCTCCGAGAGCGCGCGGAAGGCCCGGGCCCGGGGATCGTCCCGGTGCTTCTGGTCGCGCTCCATCTCCCCGTAGGTCCGGCGCTCGCCTTCGGGCACGAACATCGGCTCGTAGCCGAAGCCGAGCTGCCCTCGGGGCGGCCAGGTCAGCTGCCCGCGCACCCGCCCCTCGGCGCTCCAGGTGGACCCGTCGGGCGCGGCGATCACCAGCGCGCAGACCATCTCGGCCGCGCGGTCGCGGTCCCCGAGCGCCTCGTGCACCTTGCGCATCGCGCGCTCGTAGTCGCCCCCGCCCCAGCGCTTGGCGTGCACGCCCGGCGCCCCGTCGAGCGCGAAGACCACCAGCCCCGAGTCGTCCGACACCGCGAGCTCGCCGGTCGCCGCCGCCGCCGCGCGCGCCTTGATCGACGCGTTCTCGACGAAGGTCGCGCCGTCCTCGACCGGCTCGGGCAGGCCGAGCTCCGCCGCGAACCGCAGCGCCCCCACGAGGGGGCGAAACAGGTCGGCCACCTCGCGCGCCTTGCCCGCGTTGTGGCTGGCGATCACCAGGGCACGACCCTCCAGCTGCCACATCGCCCGAGCATAGCCTGCTAGGGTATGCGGGGTGGCGCCCCCGATCGACGAGACCGCTCCGATGCACGAGCGTGGACACCCGGTCCGGCGCATCCGCGCCCGGGTGATCGACGGCCCGGATCAAGGGGCGCGCGCGCTCGCGTCGAGCGACTCGCTCTCGATCGGCACGGCGGAGGGGAACGACCTGCGCCTCTCGGACCCGGCGGTCTCGCGCTACCACGTCGAGCTGCGCCGCCACCTCGATCGCATCGCGGTCGTCGACCACGGCAGCACCAACGGCACGGGCGTGGAGGGGCGCCTCGAGGGCGACGTGCTCTCGGTGGCCTCGGGAGCGCGGCTGCGGCTCGGCAACACCCTGATCGAGGTGGGCGACGGCGACGTGGTGATGGAGCTAGCCGGGCCGAAGCGGCTCGGAGAGCTGCACGCGGCGGCGCCGATGATGAGCCAGCTCTTCGCCACCGCGAAGCAGGTCGCGCGCTCGGACGTGAGCGTGCTGCTCCTCGGCGAGTCGGGCACCGGCAAGGAGCTGCTCGCCCGGGCCATTCACGAGTCGAGCCCTCGAAAGGACGAGGCCTTCGTCACCGTCGACTGCGGGGCGCTCTCGAGCACGCTCTTCACCAGCGAGCTGTTCGGGCACGAGAAGGGGGCGTTCACCGGGGCCGACCGCGCCCACGCGGGCGCCTTCGAGCGAGCCCACGGCGGGACGCTCTTCATCGACGAGATCGGCGAGCTCGGGGAGGAGCAGCAGGTCGCCCTGCTCGGCGCGCTCGAGCGCGGGCGGCTCCGCCGGGTCGGCGGGACCGAGGAGATCGAGGTCGACGTGCGCGTCATCTCGGCGACCCACCGCGATCTGCGGGCCGCGGTGAACCAGGAGCGGTTCCGGCTCGACCTCTACTACCGGGTCGCGGTGGTCGCGCTCCGGGTGCCGCCGCTCCGCGAGCGCCCCGAGGACATCCCCGCGCTCATCGAGCACTTCCTCTCCCTCGACCACGGCATCGAGGACGTCCGGACGGTCTTCTCCCGCGAGGCCCTCGGCTCGGCGCAGGGCCACGACTGGCCCGGGAACGTGCGCGAGCTGCGCAACTTCGTGGCCGGCACGGTGGTGCTCGGCGCGCCGCCCACCCCGCTCTCGGAGGCGGCCCCGGGGACCGACGTCGCGGCCGCGCTGCTCGAGCTCCCGTTCCGCGACGCGAAGGCGCGGCTGGTCGAGGACTTCGAGCGACGCTATCTGGAGCGCGCCCTGCAGCGCGCCGACGGCAACATGCGGCAGGCGGCGCGAGACGCGAAGATGAACCGGTCTTACTTGATGGAGCTCCTCCGGCGTCATGGCTTCAGGTAGGGCTGCTCTCGTGCTCTGGGCGGCGCTGGGCCTGATGGGCTGCACGCTGCCGTTCGACACTTCGCTCATCGAGAGCGACGGGGGGCGCGGCGACGCCGGGGTGCCGGACGCCGACGTCGACGCGTCGACGCCGTGTGATCCGCCGGTCGAGGACGTGGGCGAGCTCGGCCCCGAGCCCACGCCGCCGCCGCTGCCCGCCGAGGGGGAGCGCGGCGAGGACCCGGACTTCGGCAGCTGCCACCGGGTGATCCTCGCCGACGTCGCCGACACCGTGCACCCGGCCGAGGCGCCCCTCGGGCCGTTCGGGGAGCGCGTGCTCACGCGCAGCGTCTCGGAGTGGACCCTCCACGAGCTGGAGACCGCGGGGAGGACGGACTTCATCGTCGAGGGGCAGGCCTACTTCGACGACGACAGCCGCGAGGTGTGGCAGGTGAGCCGGGACGGCGACGCGCTGGGGCTCTGCCGCCCGCCGGTGTCCGGCCTCCGGCTGACCTGCGAGCAGGAGTGGGCGCTCGCGCCGCTGCTCCCCGGGCTGCCCGCCTCCGGCTACGCCCTGGTGGACGCCGATCCGGCCCGCGAGCGGTTCATCGTCCGGGGCGGCGGCGGCTCGGCGGTGATCGACCTGAGCGACCGCGGCGCTCCCCGCGTCGTGGTCGAGCACCCCACGGCGGACGCGCGCTTCACGCCCACCGGGCGCCACCACTACGCGCTGGTGGGCAGCGAGATCGTCTTCTACGCGAGCGACGACGGCGCCGAGGCGCTGCGCCACGCCTTCGCCCGCGCGCCCTCCCGCGTCTGGGTCACGGAGCTGCCGGGCGACGCGATCGAGCACGTCGTGATCTACGAAGAGGGCGACTTCCTCCGCTACGTCCGGCTGGGCGCCGAGACGACCGGCGGCGAGCTGCGAGACGCCCGGGTCACGGTCGGCGAGCGCCACATCGTGCCGGTGCTGATCGCCGGCGCGCCGCCCGACCTCGGGCTCTTCGTCGCGGCCTTCCGCTCCTGCCAGGACGGCGGGGCGGACTGCGGACCGGAGGTGAGCGAGGTGCTCCCGCGGCGGTCGCAGCTCGCCCTGATCGACGCGCGGGTCGAGCCCCCGCGGGTGGTGCCCTTCGCGTGGCACTTCATGAGCCACCGCGCTCACCCCACCGTGCACACCCGCCTCGGCGCCTCGGGCGGGCTGGCCTCGGTCTGGCTCAACAGCGACTGGGGCACCGCCAGCCAGGAGCTGGACGGCAACCTGGTCGAGTTCATCGTGCCCCCGCACCTGCTCGCGAGCCCGCGGCCATGAACGAGGCGCTCACTCAGCGGCGGGCCACGCTCCCCGGGCCGGGCGACGAGATCGATCGCTACGAGGTGGTCGGCGAGATCGCGCAGGGCGGGATGGCGGCCGTGTACCTCGTGCGCCGACACGATACCGGCGGCTTCGATCGGCTCCTCGCGATGAAGGTGATGCTGCCTCACCTGGCCGGCGAGCCGCGGTTCGTGGACATGTTCGTCGACGAGGCGCGCATCGCCTCGTTCGTGCACCACCCCAACGTCGTGCAGGTCTTCGACGTGGGCACGACGCGCGACGGGCTGCCGTTCATGGTGATGGAGTACCTGCGCGGCCGCTCGCTGGTGGGGCTGCTCCAGCGCACCTGGCTCTCCGAGCCCCGGACGCTCACCCCGGCGATGCTCTACGGGATCTTCTCGTCGGTGGCCTCGGGCCTGCACGCCGCCCACGTCGCCACGGACCGAGAGGGCGCCCCGCTCGAGATCGTGCACCGCGACGTCAGCCCGCAGAACGTGCACGTCAGCTACGACGGCGTGGTGCGGGTGGTGGACTTCGGCATCGCCGCCGCGCGCGGCCGCATCACGTCGACCCGGAGCGGCGAGGTGAAGGGCAAGGTGAGCTACCTGGCCCCCGAGCAGGTGAACGGGGCGCGCGCGACCTGGGCCACCGATCTCTGGGCGCTGGGCGTGATCGCCTACGAGACCCTCTCCGGCCGCCGGCTCTTCCGCGGGGAGAGCGACGGCGAGACCCTCTTCAACATCATCAACCGCGAGGTCCCGCGGCTCGAGACGTTCGCGCCCGAGGTGCCCGCGGCGGTGTGCGAGTGCATTCATCGTTGCCTCGATCGGCGGACGTTCCGGCGCCCGTCGAGCGCGGCCGAGGTGGCGCGCGTGTTCGAGCAGGCGGCGGCCGCCGGCGGCGGGCTCGGGGTCGGGCCGCTGCGCGACGTCGTGCAGGCCGCCTTCGCCGCCGAGCGCTCGGTCGAGGACGAGCGGATCGCGGCCACCCTCCGCTCGGCGCCGGCGCGCCTGCGCGAGGACACCCGCGAGATCGCCGCCCCCTCGCACGCCTCCGCGCCCGATGGAGCCGGGAGGGGCCTGCGCTGGCCGCTCGTGGCGGTCGCGGTCGGGCTGGCCGCGGTCGGCGTCGGCGCGGGGTGGTGGCTGCAGCGGAGCACCGCGTCCCCGGCCCCGGCCGAGGCCCCGGTCGCCGCGGAGGCGGCCCCGCGGGAGGTGCGGGTGGACGTCGGCGCGGGGGTGGCGTCGGTCCTGGTCGACGGCGTGGCCGACGCGCGCCGCCCGCTGCGCGTCGCCCTCGGCGAGGGCGGGGAGCGCAGCGTCGTGCTCGTGGACACCGCCGGCCGGGCGCACGCCCGCACCCTGACCGAGGCGGACGACGGCGCCACGCTCACGCTCCCCGAGGTCTCGGCCCGCGAGGTCGCGGCCCCCGAGGTCGCGGCCCCCGAGGTCGGGCCAGGGAGCGCCGAGCCCACCGAGGAGGTCGAGCCGCAGCGTCGGACCACCCGGCGCGCGAGGCCTCGGCGACGCGCGCCCCGGGAGGAGCCGACGCAGGTCCGGCCGCTCGCCTCGCCCTACGAGGACCCATGATGAGGCGGCTCGCGCTCCTGCTCGCGCTCGTCGCGCTCCTCGCGCCGGGGCTCGCCCACGCGCAGACGAGCGCCGCCGACGAGTTCCGGCTCGGCCTCGAGGCGTTCGAGGGCGAGCGCTGGGGCGAGGCCCTCGCGCGCTTCCGCAGCGCGCTCGAGATCGACCCGCGGGACGCGGTGCGCTTCAACATCGCGCTCTGCCTCGAGCAGCTCGGTCGGCACCGCGAGGCGGCGGAGGAGTTCGAGCGCGCGGCCGCGAGCGAGGAGGTGCCGGAGGAGGCTCGCCAGCAGGCCGCGGCGCAGGCGGAGGCGAACCGGGCCCGGCTGGCCCTCGTGCGCGCGAGCGGCTGGGACGGCGCGCTGCTCTCGGTGGACGACGAGCCGCGGTGCCGGCTCCCCTGCGAGACGGCCGAGGACCCCGGCGCGCACCGGATCTCCGCCCACCTCGACGACCGCGCCTGGAGCGAGGAGGTCGACCTGAGCGAGGGCGAGCGGGTGCTGCTCTCGGTGGTCGAGCCCCCGGCGCGCGTCATCGAGGTCCCGGCCGCCGCGCCGGTCTCCGAGCCCGGCGGATCGCCGGCGATCGGGTGGCTCGGCGGGCTCGGCCTCGCGCTCTCCGCCGGCGCGACCGGGGCGACGATCGGCCTCGGCGTTCACGCCCAGAGCCTGCACGACGACTACGTGATGCGCCCGACCCTCGACGCCGCGAGGGAGGGCAGCGCCTTCCGCGACGCGACCAACGTGGCCCTCGGGCTCGCGGTCACCGGAGCGGTCCTGTTCGTGATCGATCTCTTCGTCGGCACCGGCGGCTGACCTGGCCTGGGTGAGCTGGTCTGCTGGCCCAGACCATTGGTCTGGCGCAGCCGGCGATCCGTCGCGCCGTCCCCCCGGCAGGGCGGGCGGCGCGGCGCTTGCTGTGGGCGGGGGCATGCACGCTTCACGCATCCTCGCCCTCCTCCTGGTCTTCCTCGCGGCCGGCTGTGACCCCGCCCCGGTCGAGCCGGACGCCGCGCGCCGCCTCCCCGACGGGGGCGCGCCGACCGACGACGCCGGGCCCATCGTCCCGCCCCCCGCGGACGGCGGCGGCGAGGAGGACGCCGGGCCCGGAGAGGACGGCGGCCCGGCGACGCCCCCGGACGCCGGCCCCCCGCGGCCGCCCCCCGAGGCGGGTGACCCGAGCTTCGCCCACGCGACGATCGGCGCGCTCGACGGGGCGTGCGACAGCGCCAACCCGTTCGGCTTCAGCCTCGGCGACTGGAACCGCGACGGGCACGTGGACCTGCAGTCGTGGTCGCACTCCCGGACGACCCACTGCATGTGGACCGGCGACGGCGACGGCACCTTCACCGTCGCGTCCGGCTGGACCGCGGAGACCGCCCCGTTCTTCACCGGGGGCTGGAACGTCCAGCTGGCGGACCTGGACGGCGACGGCGACCTCGACGCGATCGGCCGGACGACCGAGGGCGAAGACGGGTGGATCGAGAACACCACGAGCCGCGTGGGCGGGGTGCCCCGCGCGGTCTTCCACCACGGCCCGTGGGGCAACCGCGCCGCGCTGACCGTCGCCGACTTCGACGGAGACGGCGCGCTCGAGGTGGCCCACGAGGGCCCGGTGCTCTATCGCCTGGACGGGTCGGTGCTCGCCACGCTCGACAGCGTCGACTCGGCCATCGTCTTCGACTGGACGGGCGACAGCTACCCGGACCTCGTGGTCCCCGACGGCCCGAGCTGGGAGAGCAACGGCGACGGCACCTTCCGCGCCGGATCGGTCGGGCCGGCGTTCGCGGGCTGCTCCGGATCGCGCTCGCTCGTGTTCGACGCCGACCTCGACGGCGACGTCGACGTGCTCTGCTACACCGGCGACGACGAGCTCTGGATCGTCGTGCAGGAGGCGGGGGGCAGCTTCCGCCGTCACCCGCTCACCGTCCCCTTCGACGTCGTCAACACGGTGGCGACCAAGGCCGCGCACAGCGTCGCCGACTACAACAACGACGGGCACGTGGACGTGCTGATCATGGGCCGGGGCCCGGGCTCCACGAACCTCCTGCTCAACCGCGGCGGCCTCGTCTTCGAGCGCGCCGACAACGCGCGGACCTTCGACATCTCGATCGACGGCAATCATCACGGGTCGCGGCCCACCACGGCGCCGCACGACTACGACGGCGACGGGCGCGTGGACTTCGTGGGCTACGATCTGCGCGACGAGATCCCGGGCGCGGAGCTGATGCTCTGGCGGAACACCACCCCGGAGGCCGGCCACTACGTGCAGGTCGTGCTCTCGGCCGAGGCGATGGGCGCGGGGCGCAACCGCGACGCGCTCGGCGCGGTGGTGGAGGCGCTCGCGCCCGGGACGAGCACGCGCGTCGGCTCGAGCTACCGGACGGTGCGCTCCTACCAGCAGGGGATCCCGACCGTCGCGCACCTCGGCACCGACACCCACGAGACGGTCGACCTGCGCGTCACCTGGCCGAGCGGCCACGGGACCGAGACGTTCACCGGGGTGCGCGCCGACCGACGCTACGTCGTGCGCTACGCGCCTTCGGGGAGCCGCCTCGAGGAGTGGGAGCTGCCCCGTGGCGAGTGACCGCCTGCGCTTCCTCGCGCTCGCGTTGACGCTGACGGCCTGCGACGGCGCCGCGCCCGAAGACGTCGACGGCGGCGCGCGCGACGCGAGCGAAGCCCTCGCCGACGCCGCGTCGCCGGACGCCGGCCGCGTGGACGAAGACGGAGGACGGCCCCCCGCGCCCACCTCGGTCTCCGTCCAGGTCGTCCCCAACACCGAGGCGAGCGGCGTGGAGCGGGTGAGCTTCGCGCTCCCGCTCGCGCCCGGCGCGCTCTCGGACGCGTCGCGCGTCGTCGTGCGGTCGGGGGCCGAGGAGCTCGCCGCCTCGCGCCTGGGTCTCGCGCGGTGGCCGGACGGCAGCCTGCGGAGCGTGCGAATCCAGGTCGAGCTCCCGGCGAGCGAGGCGGAGCTGACGATCGAGGTCGGCGCGACCCCGGGGACGGCGGAGCTCGACGCGGCGCCGGTCGCCGACACGCTCCAGGGCGACGAGCCCCGGGTGTGGGTCCTCGTGCCGCCTGCCTGGCTCGCGTCCAGCGGAGTCCTCGGGCCGCTCGTCGCCGAGTCCGAGCTCGCGCCGGAGCTGGGCGGCGCGTGGGACGGCGTCTGCGACTACGAGCGACACGACACCGACGCCTTCCTCCCGGGCAGCGACTCCCGCGCGGTCTGGCTCTTCGACCGGGTGACCGCGATGTACCGCGGCCACGCCCGCACCGGCGCGCGCTCGCCGCTCCGCTCGGCCTACCGCGAGGCCACGCTCTACCGCGAGGGGATCACCGAGACCGACGGATCGGTCCGCATCGGCGTGCCCGGCGCCGAGCGGGACCTCAAGTACCACTACACCCAGGGCATGGCCCTCCACTACCTCCTCACCGGCGACGAGCGGTACCGGGAGGCGGTGGAGGCGGTGGCCGACCGGGTCGCGGAGATGTGGACGAGCCCGGGCTACGCCGGCGGCTCCGACTTCTGGACCGAGCGCCACGCCGGCTTCGCGCTGCTCGCCTACGTGTGGGCCGCGATCGTGTCCGACGACCGCGCCGAGGACTACGTGCGGCTCGCCGAGGCGTCGGTGGACGCCTACCTGGACATCCAGGCGACCTACCCCGAGGGCTACGGTGACCCCGACGCGCGCTGCTTCGCGCACCACGCGAACGCGCACGGCGAGGGCTACGGCTACTTCGGCTGCAGCCCCTGGATGAGCGCGATCCTCGCCGACGGCCTCCACGCCTACGCGGCGCTGCGCGGCGGCGCCGAGGCCGAGCGGGTGCACGCCTCGCTCGTCCAGCTCGGCCGGATCGTCGCGCGCGACGGGCGGGACGCCTCGGGCAAGCCCTTCTACTTCATGGGCGTCGGCACCGACGAGGACGAGCCCGATCGCTACGACGAGCACTGGGGCGAGAGCGCCTACCTGGTCGCCATGGCCTGGCACCTCGACGGCCGCGAGGACGCGTCGCTGCGCACGATCGCGCTGGAGCTGCTCGAGGGGCTGCGCGCCCAGGGGAGGGCGCCCCACGTGCGCAGCTTCAACTGGCAGTGCCGCAGCGCGGTCGCGACGCCGTACTTCCTCCGCTGATCCCCGCCGCCGAGCTCCGCCGCCGAGCTCCGCCGCCGAACGTAGCCCGCGGATAGCCCGTGGGCGCACCGGAGCCCTCGGGCTATCCTCGCGCCGTGGCGCGAAACACGGACCGGCGAGCCGCGCTCGCCGCGCTGATCTCCGCGGCGGTGATGATCGCCCAGCAGGTCGGCAGCAAGGCCACGCGGGACGCGCTCTTCCTGTCGAGCTTCGACGCGGAGGACCTCCCGCGGGTCGTCATCGCCTCGGCCGCGGCCTCGATGGTCGCCGTCTTCGCGGCCTCGCGGGCGTTCGCGCGCTTCGGCCCGGCCCGGGTCGTGCCGGTCGCGTTCGGGGTCAGCGGAGCGCTCTACCTGACGGAGTGGCTGCTCGTCGACCAGGCGCCGCGCCCGATCGCGGTCGTGCTCTTCCTCCACACGGCGGTCTTCGGCGCGCTCGTGATCAGCGGCTTCTGGTCGGTCGTCAACGAGCGCTTCGATCCCCACTCCGCCAAGGGCATGGTGAGCCGCATCGGCACGGGCGCGACCGTCGGCGGCGTGGTCGGCGGCATCGTCGCGTGGCGGGTCGGCGAGGCGTTCGACGCCAACGCGATGCTCGTGGTGCTCGCCGGCCTCAACGGGCTGGCCGCGCTCGGCGTGGCGCGGATCGGGGGCGGGGAGGGCGAGCACGACGACCCGGTGGCGGCGAGCACCTCGGGCCTCCGCGTGCTGCTGGGCGCGCCCTACCTGCGCGCCCTGGCCGCGATCGTGGTGCTCACCGCGGTGAGCGCGGGCCTGCTCGACTACGCCTTCAAGGCCGAGGCGGCCCGGCAGTTCGAGCAGGGCTCGCAGGACATGCTGAGCTTCTTCGCCATCTTCCACGTGGGCGCGGCGGTGCTCTCGCTGCTGCTCCAGACGGTGGCCGCCAAGCCGGCGCTCGAGCGGCTCGGCGTCGCGGGCAGCGTGGCCACCCTGCCCACGGTGGTGCTCATGACCGCGGCGGTCGCGGCCGGGCTCACCCGCATCGGCACCGTCGTCGTCGCCCGCGCGGCCGAGCTCGTGCTGGCCAACAGCATCTTCCGGAGCGGCTACGAGCTGCTCTACACGCCGGTGTCGCCGGAGAAGAAGCGCCCGACCAAGGCGCTCATCGACGTGGCCGGCAACCGGGTGGGCGACGCGCTCGGCAGCGGCGTCGTGATCGTCATCCTCGCCGTCGCCCCCGCCGTGTCGCTCGACCTCGTGCTCGGCTTCGCGGCCGCGTTCGCCGCCCTCAGCCTCGTCATCGCCCGCCGCCTCCACAAGGGCTACGTCGGCCAGCTCGAGGAGAGCCTGCGGCAGGGCACGCCCTTCGCCGCCGAGCGCGCGGTGCTCGAGGCCGCGACCCTGCAGACGCTCTCCACCCTCGGCCTCGACCGCGAGGCGCTCTTCGAGCAGCTCGCCGCGCACCAGTCCTGGAGCGACCGCAGCACCCACCCCACGGTCGACAGCGCGCCCTCCGTGCCGCCTGACGGGATCGACGCGCCGGCCGACGATCCGGTGCACGCCCGCGCCCGCACCCTGCGGAGCGGCACCCCCGACGAGATCCGCGCCGCGCTGACCGACGAGGTCCTCGACCCGCGGCTCGCGCCCTTCGCCATCGCGCTCCTCGCCCGGCGCGACGTGCACCACGACGCCATCCGCGCCCTGCGCGGGATCGCCGACGAGATCCCGACGGAGCTGTCCGAGGCGGTGGCCGACGCCGACCAGCCCTTCGCGATCCGGCGGCGCCTCCCGCGGGTGCTCGAGGTCTGCGACGCGCCCGAGGCGTTCGACGGCCTCGCTCGCGGCCTCGACGACTCCCTCTTCGAGGTGCGCTACCGCTGCGCGCTCGCCCTGTCCCGCATCGCGACCCGCCACCCCGAGCGCCGCCTCCCGGTCGAGACGGTGCACGCGGCGGTGAAGAGCGAGCTCGGCATCGGCCGCAAGGTCTGGGAGCAGCGCCGCCTGCTCGACGACGACACCGACGAGGACGCGCCGCTGCTCGACAAGGCCCGTCGCGACCGCGTGCACCGCAGCGTCGAGCACGTCTTCACGGTCCTCAGCCTCGCCTACGACCCCGAGCCGCTCCGCCTCTCGCTGGTCGCGCTCGCCACCGAGGACGGCAAGCTCCGCGGCACCGCGCTCGAGTACCTCGAGAACGTGCTCCCCGAGGACATCAAGGAGGCGCTCTTCCCGATGCTCGACGTGCGGGTGGAGATCCGCAAGCGACGCAGCCGGGAAGAGATCGTCGACGACCTCGTCCGCTCCATGCAGTCCCTCGACGCCAAGGCCCTCGAGCGCGCCATCCGCGCCTCCGAGCGCCCGAAGCCCGACGAGCCGTGACCCGACCCGCGCAGGCGGGGTAATCGTCGCGTCGACCTCTCGTCCTCGGTGAGTCTGGCGTGCTATGCTTCCGTCTCATGGGCTTCGAGACGCGCGAGCTTCAGTTGCGCCGAGACGGGCGGTAGGCCGGCGTCGTGTACGTCGACGCCCCGGCGCACTGGGTCCTGTACAGAGAGAGTGGCGACTCGGTGGTCGACACTCCCGGGGATGTGGATGCCCGGAACGCCAGAGTTTGGCTCGGCGTCAGCAACGGGTTCTGTGATGCGCACGTCGACGAGACCGCGGCGGCGTGTGAGGGAAGCGAAGTCGAGGGCCTGAGCCTCGAGGCTCGGCATCGTCTGTCGGGCGCCGGCGTCGCGCGGCTGCTCCAGGCGCTTCGTCCCTGGAGCTTCAGTGTGGTCACCGAGCTGCCCACGACTCCCATCCCGCCGCTCTCGCCCGAGGTCGTCGACGCCGTGGAGCGTCTCGGAGTCGCGGTCGTAGACCCGCGGCGCAGCCCTCGCGCGCCCGAGCTCGTGGCCAACCTGCTCGACGTGCTCGACCCGTTTCAGTTGGGTTGGGCGTCGCCGTGTCCGCTCGACCGAGGCGTGATCGAGGGCCTCCGTTCCCGGCGTCGCCTTCGTAAGCTGGTCCTCAACGCCCAGCGGGCCGACGCGGAGCACGCTCGCCTCCTGCTCGAGACTTCGCGCCTCCAGACCCTCTGCGTTCGGGCCGAGACCGCGCTCGATCTCGCTCGCCAGGGCCGCGAGATCGGCCGCGTCGAGCGCCCCGAGCCGTTGACCCTCAACGTCTACCACCCGCAGCTGGGCGAGCCGGACCGGCGTCGGATGCAGGAGGATCTCGGTCCGAACGTGGTCGTCCAGCAGGGGTAGGTCGCTTGCGAGGAGATCGTCGACGACCTCGTCCGCTCCATTCAGTCCCTCGACGCCAAGGCCCTCGAGCGCGCCATCCGCGCCGACCCGCGCAGGCGGGGTAATCGTCGCGGCGGCCTCTGCCGGGCAGCGTGTGGCCATGACTCGACTCTTCTTGGCTTCGCTGCTCCTCGTCGCTTGCTCCGACGGCGAGCTCCACCTCGACGCCGGCACCTCGCCGGACGGCAGCGCCGCGGTCGACGCGGGCGCCGCCGCAGACGCGGGGGCGATGGACTCCGGCTCGGGCGGCGACGAGGGGCCGGTGAGCGCCTGCGCCGACGGGCTCGACAACGACGGAGACGGGCTCTTCGACTTCCCCGAGGACTGCGGCTGCCTCGACGCGGACGCGGAGTCGGAGGCCAACGAGGGCGACTGCGATCTCCCGATCCACGACTTCCTCGCCGGGCTCGAGCCGGGGGCGTTCGGCCGCGTGCCGGGCACCGAGCTGTCGCAGCTCGACCCGTGCGACACGATCGGGATCTGTCCGCCGGGGCGCTTCCGGTCCATCGTCGGCGGCTGGAGCGGCGCCGTCTTCGACACCCGGCGGCAGCGGCTCGTGATCTTCGGCGGCGGCCACGCGGACTACGGCGGCGAGGAACTCTACGCCTTCGACCTCGACACCCTGAGCTGGCAGCGCCTCACGACCCCGAGCGAGCACCCGGACGCGGACCAGTCGGCCGAGGGCGCGCGCCTCTTCGAGTCCTGCGGCTACTACGCGCGCGGCCCGTTCGACGTGGACGCGGTGCCGGACGCGGACCGCCAGCGCAACCGGAGCACGGGCGAGCTCACCTACCTCCGCCCCGAGCTCTGCGATCAGGCGCCTTACGTCGACCTGATCGACTGGCAGCACCCGCGCTCTCGCCACACCTACGACGGCCTCGCCTACGTGCCCGAGCGGGACGCCCTCTGCGCGTTCGGCGCGGTCGCGCTGTATCCGAGCGGGCAGACGAGCCACGCGTGGGTGGACTGCTACGACTTCACCGCCGAGCGCTGGAGTCGCCTCGCCTCGCCGGTCCCCGAGGTCGGCAGCGTGCCGGGCTTCGGCGGCTTCACCCAGTACTGGAGCGGGGCCGTCTGGATCTCGGGCAAGGACTCGGGAGGTCGCCTCGGCCGCTTCGACGCGACGACCGAGGCCCACGAGAGCTACGACCTCAACCCCTGGGGCGGCTGGCGCAACGGCAAGGACTCGGTGGTGCGCGAGAGCACCGGCGAGCTCTTCCACATCGGGTCTGGCTCGATGCTCCGCTACGACCTCGCCGCCCCGAGCGCCGCGCCGACCATGGTCGCCTCCACCGGCGACACCGCGCTCGTCGACGCGGTGGGCGCCGCCTTCGCCTACCACCCTCGCAGCGATCGCCTCATCGGCTGGCACGGCGGCCGCGCGGTCCACGCCTACGACTTCACGACGAACGCCTGGACCCGCGTCGACGCCGCCGGCGACGACCCCGGCCCGGCCACCGACAACGGCGTCTTCGGCCGCTTCCAGTACAGCGCCCGCTACGACGTCTTCGTCGGCGTCTCCAGCACCGAGGCGGACGTCTTCCTCTACCGCCCGAGATGACGCCTCCGTCGCTCGAGGTGAGGTGGAGGCTCGCCAGGGTCGATTGACATCATTCAGGCGCGCGGGTGATCGTGAGCGGGTGCCCTTCTCTGGAACGAGGCTCTCGCATCTCGACCCTCGCGCTGCGGCGCGCGCCGACTCGACCGGCGGGGGGCTCGTGAGGGCTCGGCGGGCGGGTTGGCTCGCGGCGCTGGCCCTCGCCGCGCTCACCGGGTGCGTGAGCCCGCGCGCGGAGCTCCGGGCCGCTGCGCCCACCCCGAACCGGCTCGCCTCCGAGCGCCGCTCGGGGCTGCAGATCGCGCTCCGCGCGGGCGGGATCGAGCTCAGCCACGGGGGCGTCGCGGTGCGCTTCCAGACGCTCGGCTGGCAGCGCGAGCGAGGACCGTGGCGCTCCGCGAAGCCCAGCGAGGGGCGAGACGTCGGTCAGAAGCGGGTCTACGCGCACGACGGCGCGCTGGAGTGGTTCTCCCGGGAGGGAGACGCGGTGGAGCAGCTCTGGTGGCTCGACCGGCGCCCACCCGGAGACGGCGCGCTCGAGCTGCGGGTGGCGGTCACCGGTCCGGTCGAGGTCCGCGACGAGGCGTCGGGCGTGGCCCTCTACGCGGAGGGCCGCCGCGCCTTCGGCTACGACTCACCGGCGGCCTGGGACGCGACCGGGCGGCCGCTCCCGATCTCGATGCGGGCCGCGCGTGGGGGCGTGGTCCTCGCGATCGACGATCGGGACGCCGTCTACCCCGTGCTCGTCGATCCCCTCATCTGGGGGGAGACGACCCGTCTGGTCGGCGCGCCGCCGGCGCGTGAGGAGCTCGGGGCCAGCGTGGTCATGAACGACGACTACGTGTTCGCGGGCGCGGTCAGCGGAGGCCCGGGCCGGGTGCTCGTCTACGAACGGAGCGCCGGAGGTTGGGTCCATCACTCCACCCTCATGGCGCCGAGCCCCCGGAGCGGGGACGCCTTCGGGCTGACGCTGGAGCTCGTCGGAGACGACCTCTTCGTCGGCGCTCCCCGGGCCGAGGTCGGCGGGGCCGTGTACGTGCACCGCCTGGACGGCGGCGCGTGGACGCTGGACTCCACCGTGGTCCCGACGGGCGCGCGCGCGGAGCTCTGGTTCGGGAAGGCGCTGGCGATCGAGGGGGACACCCTCGCGGTCGGCGCATGCCAGGGGTTCAGCGACGACCCGGGGCGGGCCTACGTCTTCCGCCGGGCGGCCGACCGGACCTACACCCAGGAGGCCGAGCTGCCGGGGCCCCGCGCCGATCAGCGGGTGTGCACGATCTCGTCGGAGTACCTCGCATTCGTCGGAGGCTCGCTCCTTTGGGGCGCGTCGCGTCAGGACGCTCCGACCAGCTTCCCCAGCGCGGGCTACGGCAGCGTGTTCCACTACGAGCGCGACCCCGGCGGCTGGACGCTGCAGGGGGAGCTCCCCCGGCCGCCGGGCGCGCGGGGGCTCGGAGAGTCGGTCGTCGCGCTCCCGTGGGGGGGCGTCGCGGTGGGCACCTACCAGGGGAACGCCGTGCACTTCTTCTCGCGCGATGGGGCGGGGTGGGTACACGACGGGCAGCTCACTCACGGCACGCCGGGGAGCCCGCTGCCGGGTTTCGGGGGGCGACTGGCCGCGTGGGGAGACCACCTCGCCGTCGGCTGGAGCGGCGCGCCGCTGCCCGATGGGCGGCAGGGGCAGTCGTTCCTGTACCGGAGAGATCCGAGCGGCTCGGTCGCGCTCGTGGAGGTCTTCGACGCCCCGCTCGAGGCGCCGACCCCGCCGGCCCCGAGCGGCTACGCCGTCAGCCTCGCCGGGTCGGGAGATCACCTCGCGGTCGGCAGCCGGCTCGAGACCGTCGCGGGGCTGACCTACGCCGGGGCGGTCCGGCTCTACGCGCTCCGGCTGGAGCAGGGGGACGCCTGCTCGGTCGACGCCGACTGCCTGAGCGGCTGGTGCGTGGACGGAGTCTGCTGCGACGCCGCGTGCGGCGGCGGGAGCGACGCGGACTGCGTCGTCTGCGCGGCCGCGCTGGGTGCGTCCGCTGACGGGCGCTGCACCGCGCTCCCCGCGGAGCACGTGTGTCGGCCCGCCCGCGGAGAGTGCGATCGGGCCGAGGTCTGCGACGGAGTCGAGGCGGAGTGTCCGGAGGACGGCTCGAGGGCCGGGGACGTCTGTCGGGCGGCGTCTGCCCCCTGCGACCTCCCGGAGCGCTGCGAGGAAGGCGCGTGGGACTGTCCTCCCGACGCGGTCGCGTCCGCCGGGACCGCGTGCGGCGAGGACACGTGCGGCGGCCCGGTGGTGTGCGATGGCGTCCTCGCCAGCTGCCCGATCACGACTCCCGCGACGTGCGACGCGGGGCTGCCCGTCGACGCGGGTGTTCTCGAGGACGACGCCGGCCTGGATGGGGGTGTTCGGCCCGACGGCGGCGCGGCCGAGGTCGTCACCTACGGAGGGTGCCGGTGTCGCGCGGCCCCGGGCGAGTGGCCGTCGTCTCGGTGGGCGCTCGTGCTCCTGATCGCCCTCCTCGGGATCGCGGTCCGGCGCTCTCGCTAGAGACAATAGCTAGAGACAGTAGCCGTACTCGGTGCCGCCGACGGTGATCGGGTCGGTGAAGCTGTTGCAGAGCTCGAAGCCGGAGCACTCGGGGCCGCCGCTCGAGACCGTGCAGAGGCGGATGCACTCGTTGCCGGTGCCGGGGTCGCCGCAGAAGTAGCCGGCGGCGCAGTCCTCCTCGTCGACGCAGGAGGAGCCGCGGGTGCCGCTGCCCGCGGGACGACACTGGGTGAAGGTGCGCATGGCGCCGTCGGACTCCTCGAAGACCGCGCAGCCCATGCCGCTCGGGCACCCGGCGCCGCTGGTCGGCGTGCAGTGCACGCTGCACAGGGTGGCGTTCGGGATGGTGCCGCCCATGCCGTCGTTCAGCTCGATGAGGCAGAGCGAGCCCGGGCCGCCGGGACAGTCCGCGTCGCTGTTGCAGAAGCGGGCGCAGAAGGACGCGGTGGCGCCGATGCAGAGGTGGCCGATCTGACAGGCGGTCACGCCGGAGCAGGACTGGCCCTCGCGCTCCGGGCCCGGCGTCCCGCACTCGCGGGTGGTCGCGCCGGTGATGTAGCAGCCCTGCCCGCCGGGGCAGCCGCACTGCGGCGGGAGCAGCCGGCACGGGGTCTCGCTGCAGCTCGGGTCGACGCCGGTGTCGCGGACCACCCCGGAGTCGGGCGGGCGGGTCACCCCGGTGTCCACCGGCGCCGTGACCCCGGTGTCGCTCACCCCGGTGTCCATCGGGATCGTCACGCCGCTGTCCATGTCCGTCCGGTCGTTGCCGCCGCGCGCGCAGCTCGCCAGCGGGACGAGCAGGCCCGCGCCGACCACGATCCAGAACCCCCATCGTGCCGTCGTCGTCATCCGAGCCCCCAGATAGCGGCCCGCGCGGGGCCGTTCAAGGTCGCGTGCTACGCTCCCTTCGCGGTCCATCATGGCGGCGAAGCGCTTTCAGAGCGAGGTGACGCGGGTCTTCGACGCCCCTCGGGATCTGGTGTGGGGCATCGTCTCCGACACCAACCGCTCCGACCGCGCGCTCGGGCTGGCGGCGGCGAGCTACCGCTGGGAGACGCAGGACGACGGCAAGCTCGTCCGGGTCGCCAAGGCGAAGGAGCTCGGCGTCGAGCTGGAGTGGGTCGAGCCGCCCTACGAGTGGATCGAGGGGCGGTACATCCGCGGCCAGCGGGACTTCCGGGCCGGGCCCGCGCTCGAGGGCGGCTTCGAGGCCGAGCTCGAGGATCACGAGGGGGCGACCCGCATCACCGCGCGCGCCTACGTCGACGCCGGCGGCGCGTTCGCGCTCTTCCTCGGGCCGGTGCAGCGCCGGAAGTTCAAGGTGGGGCTCACCCGCTACCTCGACGCGATCGAGGAGGTGCTCGAGGGCTGGCGCGACAAGGACGTCGACGACCCGGACGAGCCGGCCGCGATCCGGGTGAAGCGGCTGCTCGGAGACGCGCGCTCCGAGACGGCGACCGGCGCGCGCACCCCGCCGGACGCCCTGCAGCTGAAGACGCGAGCGGCCCGGCTGCGCGGCGCGCCGGTCCCCGAAGAGGTGGTCGAGCGGCTGGTCCGACACCTCGACGAGCGGCCCGACGAGGAGGTGCAGCAGATGCGCCCCTTCGAGCTCGCGAGGCACTGGGGGCTCGATCGACGCGACGTGCTGCGGGGCTTCCTGCACGCCACCGTGAGCGGGCTGACCGACCTGCGCTGGCAGATCAACTGCCCCGTCTGCCGGGTCGGCGCGAGCGTGGTCGAGAGCCTCGACAGCCTCGGCGAGCAGACCCACTGCGACGCCTGCCAGATCCACTTCGACACCGACTTCGCCCAGCACGTCGAGGCCGTCTTCCCCTCCAACCCGGCGGTGCGGCCGGTCGAGACCGCGCTCTACTGCGCCTCGAGCCCCGCGTTCCTGCCCCACGTGATGGCGCAGCTCCGGGTGAAGCCGGGCGAGACGATCGAGCGCGCGGTCGAGCTGCCGCCGGGGCCGCTGCACGCCCGCACCCTCGGGATCCAGGGCGGCGCCGACGTGGAGCTCGCCGGCCCGCCGGCCACGCTCCGGGTCACGCTCGACGACGGGATCACGCTCTCTCCCGAAGGGGAGGCGAGCGACGGGATCACCCGCTGGGTGGTCGAGAACGCGCGCCCCGGGGACGCGACGGTGTTGCTCGAGCGCGCCGGGTGGGCGGCGGACGCGGTGCTCGGCACGGTGGTCGCGAGCTTCCCGGAGTTCGTGGACCTCTTCGCGACCGAGGCGCCCGCCTCCGGGGTGGACCTGCGGGTCGGGCACCTCGCGCTGCTCTTCAGCGACCTCGTCGGCTCGACCGCGCTCTACGAGCGGGTGGGCGACGCGCGCGCGTTCGCGATCGTCGAGGAGCACTTCCGGCTGATGGGCGGCGCGGTCTCGGCCCACGGCGGCGCGATCGTGAAGACCATGGGCGACGCGGTGATGGCGTCGTTCCCGTCGGCCGCCGACGCAGCGGCCGCCGCGGTGGACATGATCGCGCGCCACGACGCGGCCCACCCGGACGGCGAGCTCGGCGTGAAGATCGGGGTGCACGCCGGGCCGTGCCTGGCGGTGCGAGCCAACGAGCGGCTCGACTTCTTCGGCACCACCGTGAACATGGCCGCCCGGCTTCAAGCCCAGGCGGCGGCCAGCGAGATCGTGGTGACCGAGGACGTCGCGGACGAGCCGGCGGTGGCCGCGCTGCTCGAGGACGTGCCGCGCAGCGGCTTCACCGCCGCGCTCAAGGGCATCGAGTCCGAGCAGCGCCTCTTGCGCTTCGATCTGCGAGACCGCGCTACTTCTGCGCGTCTTCGACCATCGGCTGGAGCTCGCCGCTCTCGAACATCTCCATGAGGATGTCGGAGCCGCCGACGAGCTTCCCCTTCAGGTAGAGCTGCGGGATCGTCGGCCAGTTGCCGAAGTCCTTGATGCCCTGACGGATCTCGGGGTCCTCGAGCACGTTGACGGTGTGCATCTCCTTGGCGCCGCAGCGCTTGAGGATCTCCACCGCGCGGTGGCTGAAGCCGCACTGGGGGAAGTGCTGGGTGCCCTTCATGAAGAGCACGACCGAGTGCGCGTCGAGGATCGACTGGATGCGGGTCTTGACGGCTTCGTCCATGGCTTCCTTCAGCTTTCCCGGGCGTTCCACTTGTCCGGCGTGTACGTGGCGAGCGAGAGCGCGTGCACCGGCCCGGCCATCAGCTCGCCCAGCGCGGCGTAGACCGCCTGGTGCTGCTCGATCCGGCTCTTGCCTTCGAACGTGGGGCTCACGACGACCGCCCGGTAGTGGTCCTTGGTCCCGGTCAGGTCCTCCAGCTCGAGGTGGGTCACCTCGCCGAGCCCCTCACGGATCTTGTCCATCACCACCTGCGGTTCGACCATGCTTCTGCTCTCCTCAGCCGGGAGGCGTAAGTCCTGGCGTTCTCGATGTCAATCGAGCCCGATGGCATATGCTCCCTGGCGTGCCCAGGGCGGTCAGCGGGTTCGAGCAGACGGTGAAGCGGGCGGAGAAGCGCCTGACGCGCCTGCGCCGCTCGATCTACCGCACGCTCTGGGAGGTCGACGAGCGCTCCCTGCCGCGGCCGCGGCGCTGGCTGCTCACCGTGGTCCGCCTCGGCTTCGTCACCGTCGACGCCTTCTTCCGCGAGCGGCTCCAGATGCGGGCGGCGGCGCTCGCCTTCTTCACCTTGCTCTCGGTGGTGCCGCTGGCGGCGCTGGTCTTCGCGGTGGCCAAGGGCGTCGGGCTCTACGAGAGCGTGGTGAAGGAGACGGTGCGCCCGTTCCTGCACGACGCGCTCGGCGGCCCGGGGGAGGACGTGCCGGAGGGGGTGCACATCCTCCGGACGAACCTCGACCGGGTGCTCGACCTGGTGAGCGACACCGACGTCTTCGGCCTCGGGGTCATCGGCTTCGTCGTGCTCCTGGTGACCGCGTCGAGGGTGGTGCTCGGCGCCGAGGAGTCCTTCGACGCGGTCTGGGGCTACCCGGGCAAGCGCCGGCTGACCCGTCGGATCCCCGCCTACCTGATGGTGGTCTTCGTCACCCCGATCCTGCTCGCCTTCGCCTCGACCCTGACCGCGGCCCGCCACGGCCAGCCGCTGATGGCCTGGTTCGAGGCGATCGCCCCGGCCGCCATCCTGGTCGACCTGGTGGCCTTCGCGGTGCCGCCGCTCCTCGTCTGCGCGGCCATGCTGCCGCTCTACGTGCTGCTGCCGAGCGCCACCGTGGGCCGCCGCTCCGCGCTGATCGGCGCGCTGGTGGGCGGGCTCGGCTGGTACCTCTTCCAGGTCTTGCACGTGCGCTTCCAGATCGGGGTCGCCCGCACCAACGCGCTCTACTCCGGCTTCGGCGCCTTCCCCATCTTCATGCTCTGGCTGCACCTCTCGTGGGTGTGGGTGCTGCTCGGGGCTCAGGTCGCGGCCGCGCACCAGAACGCGCCGACGCTGCGGCAGCTCGCCCGGCGCCGGCTCGACGACCACGCGGCGCGGCAGGCGGTCGCGCTCCGGGCGATGGTCGCGCTCGCGACGGCGGGGGAGGGCGAGCGGCTCCGGGAGCTGGCCCGCGACGTGGGGGTGGCTGTCGAGCCGCTGCGGGAGGTGCTCGACTCCCTCGTCCAGCACGGGCTCCTGACGCGCACCTCGGGGCCCTACGATCCCCTCTACGCGCCCGCGTCCGACCCCGACTCGCTGCGGGTGGCCGCGGTGCTCGACGCGCTCGGCCGCAACGCCGACCCGACCCTGCCCTGGGAGGACGCGGAGAAGCCGCTCACCCGGGTGCTCGAAGGGCTGCAGGACGCCGTCGAGACCTCGTCGCACAACCGCACCATCGGGGAGCTGCGACGCGCGACCGAGACCGTGCGCGAGTGATAGGCTCGCTCCCCACGAAGGGGAGGACGACATGCGCACCATGCTCTTGGCCGCGCTCCTGCTCGGGGCGTGCGGAGGATCCGACGCTCCCGCCGAGGAGCCGATGGACGATCAGGTCGCGACGACGGGCGACGAGGTCGAGGCGGACCCCGAGCCCGCGATGGAGGAGCCCGAGCCGCCGCCACCGACGGGGCCCGGCCAGCTCCGGGTGAGCGTGACCGTGGGCGGGCAAGCCGCCGAGAGCGCCACCGTGCGGGTGATGGACGAGGCCGGCGAGGTGGTCGCCGAGGGCGCGCCCGGGGACATGTTCTCGGTCGAGTCCGGGAGCTACCGGGTCGCGGCGTCGGTCACCGACGCCTCGGTCCTCGCCGACACCCCGACCCGCGAGCTCGACGGCATGGCCACCGTCACGCCGGGCGAGACCGCCGAGGTCACGGTGGAGTTCCCGGTCTCGCGGGTGCTCATCGAGGTCCGCCGCCGCAACCGGCCGGTGGCGCGCTGGCAGCTCACCGTCGCGCGCGAGAACCCCGGGCCCGGCGAGGAGGCGACCGAGTTCCAGCTCGAGCCGAGCCGCGAGCACGTGCCGGTCACGCCCGGGCGCTACGCGGGCACGCTCCGCTTCGGCGGCCAGCAGATCGAGGTCAACGGGCTGATCTTCCAGGGCGGCGCCCGCATGACGGTGCCGGTCAACGTGGACTGATCACGCCGGTCTCGGTGAGGAAGGCGCCGATGGTGCGCCAGTAGACGTCGCCCCGGGGCAGGTCCTGATGGCCGGCCTCGAAGGCGACCAGCCGCGAGTCCCAGGCCACGCGATCGAGCTCGACCGCGTGGCGGAAGGGGATCACCTCGTCGTTCACGCCGTGCATCAGGAGCACCGGCGTGGAGGCCCGCGACAGCACGGCCCGGGTGTCGAAGCGATCGGTGATCGCGCCCATCGGCGCCATGTGGTGGCTCGCCACGTCGGGCACGTTGGTGAAGGTGGACTCGAGGATGAGCGCCCGGGCCCGGCGCCGGTCCGAGAGCGCGCCGAGCACGCCGCCGCCCAGGGAGTAGCCGTGGAAGACGACCCGCGTGGGATCGACCTCCGGGCGGTCGACCATGCGGTCGTAGAAGTGGACGAAGTCGCCGAGGATGGCCGCCTCGCCCGGGCGGCCGCCGCTCCTCCCGTAGCTCCGGTACTCCGGCATCAGCACGCTCAGCCCGAGCGCGCGGTAGGGGGCCACGCGCGGGAGCCAGTCCTCGATCAGCTCGGCGTTGCCGTGGGCGACGACCACCGCCGGGCCCGGCCCCTCGACCGCCGGCGCCGGGAGGAACCAGCACTCGACCTCGCCGCCCTCGACCTCGAGCCACCATCGCTCGAGCCCCTCCGCGCCGTCGGCCAGCTCGGGTCTCGGCGTCGTGCGCTCGGGGTGGAAGAGCGCGTCGCGTTGCGCCTCGCGGATGGCGTCGCACCCCACCGCGAGGAGCACGCAGATCAGCAGCAGGACCGGGCGCATGACCCCCGGAGGCTACCTCTTGATAGCCCCTGGGCGCTGCTTACCTTCACGGTATGGCCCGACATGTCCCACACATCCTCGCCGCGTGCGGCCTGATGCTGGGCTGCGGCGGGGCGACGGCCTCCACGAGCCAGGCCTCCACCGGCCAGGCCGCCGCGAGCCAGGCCGACGCCGAGACCGCGCAGGTCTGCGTCATGGAGATCCCGGGCGCGAGCCTCGACGTCGATCGCATCGAGGACGGCATCGCGCTCGACTTCACGACCATCGACCGCCGCTTCGTGCCCCGGATGCGCGCCGCCGTGCGCCACCTCGCGGTGTCCTACTCGGACGGCGAGGACGACCACGTGCACACCCGCCACGAGCACGCGTCCGATCAGCACTACCACTACGACGGCTTCCCGGACGCCGCGGTCAGCTACCACGAGCTCCGGCGGGGCGGCCGCATCGAGCTGCGGGCCACCGAGCCCGACCGCGTGCAGAGCCTCCGGCAGGAGGTGCGCGAGGAGGCCGAGATGATGCGCCGCGGCGCCTGCCCGCTCCTGCCCGGCCAGATGGGCTGAGCGCCTCAGAAGGTGCCGCCGGCGGAGAACATCACCGGCGTCGCGCCGCGGAGGGGGGCGGTCATGGCGTCGGCTTCGCCTTCGACCGGGTCCCACCCGAAGTGCAGGAGGTAAGGGAGCAGCAGCCCGGTCAGCGCGCCCGACACGGCCCCGAGCATGACGTCGGTGGCGTGGTGGCGGTCGGCGATGACCCGGAGGGCGGCCACCGTGGTGGCGAGCACCAGCGAGGTGCCGCACGCGAAGGCGTCCGCCGCGTCCGAGCCGTAGATCGGCAGATACGCGTGGGTGATGCAGGTCACGAACGCGCTGTTGAACGCCGCCGACGAGTGGCCGCTGTAGAAGCTCATCGTGCGCCCCTCGGTGCCGCAGCGGCCCGGGCGGAGGCGGCGGTCCTCGAGCGAGCAGCGCTCGGCGTGCGGCCGGTTGCGGTGCACGAACACCTTCACGATCGAGCTCAGCGCGTAGTCGGCGGCCAGCGCCTCGACCGCCACCGTGAAGAGCTGCCAGGCGACGTCGCTGTTCTGGTCCCCCGCGCCCGCCACCAGGAGCGAGTCCACGAAGGGCCAGAGGATCAGCCCGGTGAGCAGCACGTCGCTGATCCGCGAGGCGCGCTCCCGGTCCTCGGCGTCGGGCGCCATCACGTGGTCGCGCACCGCGGTGTCGAGCGCGGTCGGCTCGCGGAGCAGCGCCTCCGAGCCCGGCTCGTAGAGGCTGCGGAACACGAGCGCGCCGGCGGCGGCGGACGTCATCACCACCCACGTCGCCGGGTGGCCCCGCGCCCAGTCGTCGTCCCAGCGCAGCCGGGGCCCCTCGGGCTCGGCCTGCGCCTGGGCGGGCGCCGCGACCCCGGCGGTCGCGACCCCGGCGGCCAGGGCGATGATCGTCGCTGTGGTGACCAGCCTCACCAACCTCCTCCGTATGCACGGACGCCGGACTGTCCAGTCACGCCGGCCGCGCGTCGGCGAGGAGAACGTCGGCGAAGACGAAGCCGCCGCGCTCCACCACCTCGCCGACCACCACCTCGAGCCCACGCGCGAACATGGGCCCGTCCGTGACCAGGGTGTGCAGCTCGCCGTTCTCGCCGCAGGGATCGACGCCCTCCGGCAGGTCGTCGAGCAGCGCCCGGTCCCAGCGCCGCCCGGCGAACGACGCGTCGAGCTGCTTCGGATCCACGCAGGTCACGACGGCCTCGAGCCCGCCCGCGATCATCTCGTCGGCGAGCGCCGCGGTGTCCCGGCCCCAGAGCGGGAAGATCGGCTGGAGCCCGGTCCCCTCGAGCTGCGCCTCGCGGTAGGCGCGGATGTCCTCGAGGAAGAGATCCCCGAAGGCGAAGGCCTCCGCGCCGAGGACCTTCGCGCGCTCGATCGCGCCGCGCATGCGCGCCTCGTAGTCCTCGTTCGAGCAGGGCCAGGGCAGCTCCACCACGTCGAGCGGCAGCCCCACCGCCTCGGCCTGCCGCTGGAGGAGCGCGCGCCGCACCCCGTGCATCGCCACCCGCTGGGCCTCGGCGTTCACCGTCGTCAGCAGGCCGACGACCTCCACCGACGGATCGGCGCGCAGCGTGTGCAGGGCCCAGGCGGAGTCCTTGCCGCTGCTCCAGCTGAGCACGGTCTTCAAGGGTCAGATCCGGATGCGCTTGAGCCGCGTGTTCACGTCGCGCGAGAGGGCCAGCTCCTGGTCGCGGGGCAGCGTGGTGGTCGCGGCGAAGAGCGCGAAGGCGGCCAGCTCGTGCAGCGCCTGGTGGAGCGCCTCCATCGGGTTCTCCACGTCCACGGCGTTCATCGCGTGCACGGTGCGCAGCACCGAGATCGATCCGTCCTCCTCCACCTGCTCGCCGAAGATCGGGCCGTAGCCGGAGCCCGCGATCCAGGCCTCGAGGGTCGATCGCGTCTGGTCGATGCCGCCGTAGGTCGCCACCGCCATGAAGATGTCGCGCAGGACGTCGTTGAAGGCGCGCACCAGCCGCTTGACCCCGTCGGCGTCGACGGTCTTGCGCGGCCTGAGGACCACGCCCCCCTGCTGCAGCATCCCGTAGAGGCTCTTGATGGTCATGAACTGACCGAGCCCCGTCTCGCGGGCGATGTCCTCGATGGTGCGGGCGCCGTCGGCGTAGGTCAGCACCAGCTGCGCGTTCTCGTCGAGCGTCATCGACGTGGCCTTGGGCTGCACGACCGGGCAGACGTCGTCGTGCGGGATGCGCTCCCGGAAGAGCGCCATCTCGTCGATGCGCTGCACACCCTCCATCAGGAGCGCCTGGACCGGCAGGTGCACCGTGTGGTGCGGCGGCTCGGTGCCCTCGTCGAGCACCGCGAAGACGTAGTGACCCGAGCGCGCGATCAGCGCCGAGAAGAAGATCTGCTCCACCTGCTTCTGCAGCTCGGAGAAGAGCTTCTCCTGGCTGATCAGCTCCCGGTCGATGAGGAGCTGCCCCAGCCGCTTCTCCGGGCCGACCTCGCGGAGCAGCTCGTCGAGCTGCACGCGGCTGAGGGTGCCGTTGCGGTAGAGGACCTGGCCGAGCCGATCGTCCGGGTGATCGCTGTGGGCGTACTTCAGGGCGCCCTGGTCGATGGCCAGCGTGCGGTGGGCGTCCTCGGAGAAGATGTGGAGCTCGCCGCGCCAGTTGGCGCTCGCCACCAGGTTGAGCACCTCGAGCGCGGAGTTGCGGCTGAGCAGCTCGCCGGCCATCGCGACCCGCGCGCCGCGGGAGCTCGCGCCCTCCTCGCCCTTCAGGATGAGCAGGCCGGGCGCGTCGACCACGAGGCGGTAGCGCCCCGGTCGATCCCGGAGCCGCCGCTCCGCCCCTCGACCCGCGACGCGTACGCTGCCGTCGGGCCCGATGACCACGAGGTCGGTCGGCTCCGCCACGCGCGCAGAGTACATCGGGCATGCGCCCCGAAGGAAGAACCCGATAGAATGGCGCCATGCGCTTGGTCTCATCGCTGTACCTCGGGGCCCTCCTCTTCGTCGCCGGCTGCGACTGCAGCGGCCCGACCCCCGACACCTGCGCCTCCGCCGCCGACTGCGCGGCCGGCGAGCGCTGCGTCGACGGGCGCTGCGAGCCGGCCCCGGACGCGGCCGCGCCCGACGACGCCCGGGCCCCGCTGCCCGACGGAGAGCCGGCCTGCGACGTGCCTTGCGCCGACGCCTGCTGCGCGGCCGGTGAGGTCTGCCGGGACGACGCCTGCGTGCCCGGCGGCGCCCCGTGCGCGAGCGACGACGAGTGCCTCGGCGACAGCTTCTGCGACGAGACCCTCGGCCGGTGCGTGCCCTGGGACGACATGGGCTCCGACCCCGAGTGCAGCCGCCTGATCGTGGCCGGCACCTTCGCGCCGACCGTGCAGTGCGAGTTCTTCGAGGCCCCGGCCGGCGACGCCTTCCCGGCGAACGTGCACGTGCTCACCACGCCGATGGTGGTCGACTTCCGCGTCGGGCGCGCCGCCGGAGACCCGCCGCGGCCCTCGATCGTGGCCGTCTTCGACGACGGCGGCGACGGCGGCAGCGAGCGCCCCGAGGGCGTGATCCGGATCCTCGACGGCGCGACCTGCGCCCAGCAGGCGGAGCTCGGCTCGCTCCAGCTGGTCAGCCACAGCTCCCCGCCCGCGGTGGGCGATCTCGACGGCGACGGCCGGCCCGAGATCGTGGCCAACAAGGCGAACGGCGGGCTCGTGGCCTTCACCTACGACGAGACCGCGGGCGCCTGGACGGTGCTCTGGCGCTCGACGCTGGCCGACGGCAGCACCCCCTACGAGCCGACCGGCTCCGGGTGGTCGGGCCCCTCGCTCTACGACCTCGACGACGACGGGGTGCCCGAGGTCCTCCGCGGCGGGATCGTGCTCGACGCGCAGGGCCGGCTGATCGACGGCGTGACCCTGGGCCTGCTGCCGTACTCGGCGGGCATCTTCGCAGTGGTCGAGGACGTCGACGCGGACGGCGTGGCCGAGTTCGTGGCCGGCCAGGGCGTCTGGCAGTGGAACGGCGCCACCCGTCAGTGGGACGCCGAGGCCTACGCCACCGGCGGCACCCCGGCGGGGCACGTGGCCCTCGCGGACTTCGGCGACTTCCCCGGCGGGGCGGCCTGGCCGGCCGAGACCCCGGAGGTGGCGGTGGTCAGCACCGGGCAGGTCCGCGTCCAGACCCTCGACGGCACGATCGTCTTCGGCCCGGTCGGCATCCCGGGCGGCGGCACCGGCGGCCCGCCCACCGTGGCCGACTTCGACGGGGACGGCCGGCCCGAGGTCGCGAGCGCGGGCGCCAACGCCTACGCGGTCTTCGACCTCGACTGCCTCGGGACCCCCATCGGCGAGTGCCCGAGCGGCTCCACCACCGGGGTGCTCTGGTCGCAGCGCTCGCAGGACGCGTCGAGCAACGTGACCGGCTCGAGCGTGTTCGACTTCGAGGGCGATGGCCGGGCCGAGGTGGTCTACGGCGACGAGTGCTTCGTGCGCGTCTACGACGGCCGGAGCGGCGACGTCATCTTCAGCCAGAGCCGCTCGAGCTGCACCTGGTACGAGAACCCGGTCATCGCCGACGTCGACGGCGACTTCAACGCCGAGATCGTCATCGGGGACAACTTCAACTGCGGCTCGGCCGACAGCGGCCGGGACTGCTCGGGCTTCGGCCTCGGGGCGCGCAACACCGACCCGCTCTTCACCGGGCTGCGCTGCGCCGAGAACGCCGACTGCCTGAGCGGGACCTGCGACGCCGGCTTCTGCCGCTGCACGATCGACGACGAGTGCTGCAGCGGCGCGGGCTGCGCGCGCGCGGCCTTCGTCTGCGAGGCGCCCCCCGCCGGCACGCCCGGGAGCGGCAACACCTGCCGGGCGTCGCGGCCGCGCGGCACGCTCGGCATCCGGGTCTACGCCGATCGCGCCGATCGCTGGGTCGGCTCGCGCCGGATCTGGAACCAGCACGCCTACCACGTGACCAACGTGAACGAGGACGGCACGGTCCCGGCGCTCTCGGCGGTGAGTGACAACTGGCGCGACCCCTCGCTCAACAACTTCCGCCAGAACGTGCAGGGCGAGGGGCGCCCGGACGCGGCCCCCGATCTGACCAGCCGCGGCGACGCCCCCATCTCCTGCGCCGCGGACGGCACCGCCACCCTCGAGGCGCTCGTCTGCAACCGCGGCACCGAGCCGGTGGGCGACGGGCTCTCGGTCGGCTTCTACGAGGGCGATCCGTCGATGGGCGGCGCCCGCCTCTGTCAGGCCCGGACCCGCAGCGTGCTGGACCCCGGGGACTGCGAGCGGGTGACCTGCGTGTGGGCCACCCCGACCACCGAGGAGCCCGGGATCACGCTCTGGGTGGTGCCGGACGACGAGGGCGAGACGGGCGAGTGTCGAGAAGGAAACAACGCGGCCGTCTTCGAGGAAGTTCGTTGCTCGCTCATCGAGTGAAGGTCGAATAGCATCCGCGAGCGATGCGCTTCGTCTTCACCCTGCTGTTCGCGTTGCTCTGGGTCGCCCCGGCGGCGGCGCAGACCTTCCCGCGCGACGACTTCTCGGCCAACCGCTTCTACGTGGCGCCGGGGCCGAACAACTTCGTGCTCGTCGACGGCGGCGACGTCGGGCCCGACATGGTGCCGACCTTCGGCGCGACGCTCGGGTACCTGCACCGCCCCTTCGCGGTCGACGATCTCGACTGGTACATCGCGTGTGAGCAGGGGCAGGCGCCGCCCACCGGCACGAGCTGCGGCACGGTGCCGCGTCCGTCGGACGAGACCGACTTCGTCGGCCCGATGATGACGCTTCAGCTCTACGGGGCGATGACCTTCCTGGAGCGCATCCAGATCGGCCTGAACCTCCCGGTCGTGCTCTTCGCCGAGGGCCAGGGCTACCAGTACATCGAGGGCACCGGGCGCGAGATCTCGCAGCGCACCGCGGCCAGCGAGGGCACGATCGGCGGCCTGAGCGACCCGCGGGTGAGCGCCAAGATCCGCATCCTCGACCCGGACCACGCGGGCAACGGGGTGACCCTGAGCGCGGTGGCCTGGGTCACGATCCCGATCGGCCACTACATGTGGGAGCGGCACTTCATGGGCGACCCGCTGCCCCAGGTGGGCGGCCACGTGGTCGGCGGCTTCCGCTTCGGCGACTTCCGCCTCGCCCTCAACCTCGGCGGCGTGTTCCGCGAGGAGCGCATCAACATCCGCAGCCACGTCGGCCCCGAGGCGTTCTGGGGGCTGGCCGCCGCCTACCGGGTGCACCCCCTGCTCGAGGTGCTCGTCGAGGCGAACGGCTGGACGAGCTTCGGCCAGCGCTTCGACAGCGAGGCCCCGACCGAGCTCCGCGGCGCGATCAACTTCGCGGTCGGCGACTTCACCTTCCAGGCCGGCGCCGGCGCGGGCATCGTCTACGGCGTCGGCCTCCCGGTGGCCCACGGCTTCCTCGGCGCGAGCTACACGCCGCCCCAGCAGGTCGACACCGACGGCGACGGGATCCTCGACGGAGACGACGGCTGCCCCGGCGACGCCGAGGACATGGACGGCTGGGACGACGAGGACGGCTGCCCCGAGCTCGACAACGACGAGGACGGCATCGAGGACGGCGACGACCCGTGCCCCGACCAGGCCGAGGACGTGGACGAGTTCGAGGATGAGGACGGCTGCCCCGAGGAGGACAACGACGGGGACGGCATCCGCGACGGGTACGACAGCTGCCCGAACGACCCGGAGGACATGGACGGCGACCGCGACACCGACGGCTGCCCCGAGTCCGACCGCGACAACGACGGCATCGAGGACGCCGACGACCAGTGCCCGACCGAGGCCGAGGACTTCGACGGGTTCGCCGACGAGGACGGCTGCCCCGAGGAGGACTTCGACGGTGACGGAGTCCCGGACACCGAGGACGAGTGCCCGGCGGAGGCCGAGGACGACGACGACTTCGAGGACGAGGACGGCTGCCCCGAGGAGGGCACCCGTCGTCGCCGTCGCCGGGGGCGTTGAGCTCCCGGCTCGACAGGCCGGCGTTCGTGGCTAAAGACGGCTCCATGACGAAGCTCGCCGAAGTGCTGAACAGCCCGGAGAAGAAGTCGCAGGTCGTCGACGACTGCATCCAGATCATCGACGCCGAGGTGGCCGACAAGAGCGGCCTCAGCGGCATGGCCCTCAAGGCGGGGTACAAGGCCGTGCAGGGCGTGAAGCCCGGCTTCGTGAAGAAGGTCGTGAACGACCTCCTCCCCGAGTTCGCCGACGCGGTCGACCCCGTCTACCAGGAGGCGAAGGCGGCGGAGAAGCCGATCGGGCCGCACTTCATCGCCAACAAGGGCCGCGTGGCCGAGGGCCTGCTCGCGATCACCGACGGCAAGGCCGAGCGCAGCCAGAACAAGCTGGTGAAGAAGACCTACTCGAAGCTCCGCGGCGCCGCGAAGGGCCACGTCGAGGCGGCCGTCCCGCGCCTCGGCGGCCTGATCGAGAAGCACGCGAGTTAGTGCCGGTGGACAGCTCGGGCGAACTGGTTCAACCTCTTGCCCGATGAGCTCCTCCACCGCCCTCGCCGAGCGGCCGAAGGCCGCGCTCACCCCCGCCGGAGAACGCTACGACTGGCTGGGGATCCTGCGCGACATGTCCAACGGTCAGCGCGAGCTGATCATGCGGAGCGGCGTCGCGCCGAAGCTCGACGAGCTCGCCGGCTGGGAGTTCCGGGGCGGCAACACGCCGCCGATCTACCGGCTGATCGGCATCCGGAAGTTCGTGAAGGGCTTCTACGAGGGCCCGCCGCGGAGCGCGAAGGGCCCGGAGCCCTACATCCAGGGCTACAACATCCCGGCGAAGAACGACGCCGACGACGCCCCGCACCAGCTCGAGCCGTCCAGGGAGAACCCGAAGCGCTTCGGGTTCTACCGGGTCCACCGGCCGGTCGAGGGCAGCGCCGACGACAAGTACCCGAACGCCCTGCTGCTCGACTACTCCCTGGGCGGCAACGGGCTCTTCGGCCCGCCGCTGCGCGACTACCTGGTCCAGGTCTACCCCGACGACCCGACCCTCCTGCTCGGCAAGGCGTACCTGAACATCCTCGGCCTGCGCATCCCGACGAACTACTTCGTGCTGGAGCGGTTGCACGAGCATTCCTTCCGCGGCTAATACGCCGCCCATGGCGAAGGTCGCGTTCGTGTTCCCCGGTCAGGGGTCGCAGAAGGTCGGGATGGGCAAGGAGGCGGTCGAGGCCTCCGAGGTGGCGCGGGTGGTCTTCGAGGCCGCCGACCGCGCGCTCGAGGAGTCACTCAGCCGGCTCTGCTTCGAGGGCCCCGAGGAGGACCTCAAGCTCACCGCCAACACCCAGCCGGCCATCCTCACCAACTCGGTGGCGCTGCTCCGGGCGCTCGGCGAGACGCCGGACGTGGCCGCCGGCCACAGCCTCGGGGAGTACAGCGCCCACGTGTGCGCCGGCTCGCTCCGCTTCGAGGACGCGGTCCGCCTCGTGCGCAAGCGCGGCCAGTTCATGCAGGACGCGGTGCCGGTGGGGGAGGGCGCGATGGCCGCCATCCTCAAGCTCGAGGACGATCAGGTCCGCCAGATCTGCGAGGAGACCGACGGCATCGTCGAGCCGGTCAACTACAACTCGCCCGGGCAGGTGGTCATCGCGGGGCAGGTCGACGCGGTCGCCGCGGCCGGCGAGAAGGTCAAGGCGCTCAAGGGCCGCGCGATGCCGCTCCCGGTCAGCGCGCCCTTCCACTGCTCGATGATGAAGCCGGCCGAAGAGGCGCTCGCGCCGCACCTGGCCGAGATCGCCTTCGTCGATCCCGCCCTCCCGGTCTACGTGAACGTCGACGCGGCCCCGGTGAGCACCGCCGACGAGGCCCGCGACGCCCTGCGGCGCCAGGTGGCCCGCCCGGTGCGCTGGACCGAGTCGGTCGAGCGCATGGTGAAGGACGGGGTCGGCCTCTTCGTCGAGATCGGCGCCGGGTCTGCGCTCAAGGGCATGATCAAGCGGATCGCCAAGGACGTGCCCTGCGTCAGTGTCCAGGGCCCGGACGACTTCGAGGCCGCCCGCGCCGCCATCGCGGAGGCCCGCGGATAGGCCCCGATTTCGCGTTGCAAGAGCCCTCGGATCCGCTAGAACCCGGCCGCCCGGACGGGCGGGGTGTGCCCTCGGGGCTCCCCATGGCCCGGGAAAACAGGGCTCAAAGAGTCAAACGCGCTCTCGCTGGGGGGGCGCGGCACAGAGGAATCTCGAGATGGATCCCAAAGACCTGATCTACATCGCGCCCGGAGCGGGCGTCCTCGCCCTCATCTACGCCTTCTGGAAGGCGAGCTGGGTGGCCAAGCAGGACGCCGGCAACGAGGAGATGAAGACGATCGCGACCCGCATCCAGGAGGGCGCGATGGCCTTCCTCGCAGCGGAGTACCGCTACCTGGCGATCTTCGTCGTCATCGTCGCGGGCGCCCTCGCGGCCGCCAACATGAGCGGTGAGGGCCGCAGCTGGTGGATCGCCGTCTCCTTCGTGGTCGGCGCCTTCGCGTCGGGCCTCGCGGGCTACTTCGGCATGCGCGTCGCCACCAACGCGAACGTGCGCACCACCCACGCGGCGACCAAGGGCCTGCCCCCCGCGCTCGACGTCGCGTTCAGCGGCGGCGCGGTCATGGGCATGAGCGTCGTCGGTCTCGCGATCCTCGGTCTCGGCGGCCTCTTCCTCCTCTACACGATGGTCCTCTTCCCGGCCGACGCGGCGGGGGCGAACGAGCTGTCGCAGATGAGCCTCGCGCTCAGCGTCGTCACCGGCTTCTCGATGGGCGCCTCGTCGATCGCGCTCTTCGCGCGCGTGGGCGGCGGCATCTACACCAAGGCCGCGGACGTCGGCGCCGACCTCGTCGGCAAGGTCGAGGCGGGGCTGCCCGAGGACGACCCCCGGAACCCGGCCGTCATCGCGGACAACGTCGGTGACAACGTCGGCGACGTGGCCGGCATGGGCGCCGACCTCTTCGAGTCGTACGTCGGCGCGATCGTCGGCGCGATGGTCCTCGGCCTCGGCTTCAGCGCCGCGGGCGGCACCCTGATGTCGGGCCCGGTGCTCCTCCCGCTCGTCATCGCGGGCGTCGGCATCCTCTGCTCCATCGTCGGCACCTTCTTCGTGAAGACGAAGGAGGGCGGCAACCCGCAGGTCGCGCTCGACGTGGGCGCGTTCGGCGCCGCCGGCGTGATGGCCGCGGCCACCTTCGGCCTCGCCAACTTCATGTGGCCGAAGAACGCCACCGTGCAGACCATCGGTCTGGGCACCGAGATGATCGACGTGAGCTGGCTCGACGTGGGCATCGCCACCGTCATCGGCCTCGGCGTCGGCGTCGCGATCGGCCTCATCACCTCCTACTACTGCTCGATGGACAAGGCGCCCGTGAACGGCGTCGCCGAGCAGTCGAAGACCGGCTACGCGACCAACATCATCGCCGGCCTCGGCCTCGGCATGCAGTCCACCACGGTGCCGATCCTGCTCATCGCGGCGGGCGTCATCGGCGCGGCCTACTTCGCCGGCCTCTACGGCGTGGCCATCGCCGCGCTCGGCATGCTCTCCACCACCGGCATCCAGCTCGCGGTCGACGCCTACGGCCCCATCGCGGACAACGCCGGCGGCATCGCGGAGATGAGCCACCAGAAGCCCGAGGTTCGCGAGCGCACCGACAAGCTCGACGCGGTCGGCAACACCACCGCGGCCATCGGCAAGGGCTTCGCCATCGGCTCGGCGGCCATGACGGCCCTCGCGCTCTTCGCGGCCTTCGCGCAGACCGCCGGCATCACCGGCATCGACATCAGCAAGCCCCAGGTCATGGCCGGCATCTTCATCGGCGGCATGCTCCCCTACCTCTTCAGCTCGATGGCGATGAACGCGGTCGGCGAGGCGGCGATGGACATGATCGAGGAGGTCCGCCGTCAGTTCCGCGAGATCAAGGGCCTGCTCGAGGGTGAGGCGGCGCCGGACACCGCGCGCTGCGTCGAGATCAGCACCAAGGCGGCGCTCCGCCGCATGATCGCGCCCGGCGCGCTCGCCATCGTGACCCCCGTCCTCATCGGCTTCACGATGGGCGCGGAGTCGCTCGGCGGCCTGCTCGCCGGCGTCACCGTCAGCGGCGTGCTCCTCGCGCTCTTCATGAGCAACGCGGGCGGCGCCTGGGACAACGCCAAGAAGTCCTTCGAGGGCGGCGGCTTCAAGATGAGCGACGGCTCGGTCCACGAGAAGGGCTCCGAGGCGCACAAGGCGGCCGTCGTCGGCGACACCGTCGGTGACCCCTTCAAGGACACCGCCGGCCCCTCGCTCAACATCCTCGTGAAGCTGATGAGCGTGGTCGCGCTCGTCATCGCCCCGCTCCTCGCCGCGGCGAGCTGAAGCCTCTCCAGGCTTCGAGCCGAGAGCGCCGGTTCCCTTCGGGGAGCCGGCGCTTTCGTTTTTCCGTCACTCGCAGCGGCCGGTGTCCGGCGAGCAGGTGAGCTCCGTGCAGGCGGAGGCGTCGCAGCGCGGGGTGCAGATCATCCGGTCGGGGTAGGTCTCGTCCGGGAGGCACGCGTAGCCGGGGCGGCAGTCCGCGTCGACCTCGCAGCCGTCGACGCAGATCGGGTCGCGGTAGAAGTGGAAGACGCAGTGGGCGTCGCCCGGGCAGCCGGCGTCGTCGACCTCGTTGCAGCGGAAGAGGGTGCAGAAGCCGCCCGGCCAGCCGCGGTCGCGCTCGCGCATGCACCAGCCGTCCGCGGTGCAGTCCTCGGGGTCCACGCACGGATCGCCCAGCGCCGCCTCGGGGTCGTAGCACTGCCCCTCGCCGCGGATCCCGTCGGCCGGGTCGCAGCGGAGCCCGTCCGGGCAGTCGGCGTCGACGTCGCAGCCGGGCTCGCAGACCGAGGCGTCCGGGCCCCCTTCGGCGCAGCCGTAGCCGGGGCGGCAGTCCTTCTCCATCCGGGTGTCGCACTCCCGCAGGCAGACCCGCGTGCGGTGGTCGATGGGCGTGCAGCGCGAGCCCTCGGGGCAGGTGTCCGCGCCCTCCTCGCAGTACTCGGTGCAGTAGCCGTCACGCCACCCCTCGCCGCCGAGGCAGACGGGCGCGGCGCCCGGGCAGACGTCGTCGGCGTCGCACGCGTCGCCCACCGCCGGCTCGGGCGGAGTGGAGGCGTCCTCGACCGGCCCGGCGTCGGGCGCCTCGAAGGTGATCGCCGCGTCCTCCACGGCGGGCGGCGGCGCGTCGCAGGCGACGAGGAGCAAGGCGAGCAAAGGGATACGGCGCATCGGATCGCGATACCGAACCCGCCCGCCCGACGCCAGCGCCGAATCGGCCGCCGTATGGGTCAGCTCTTCGCGAGCGCGATCTCTTCGGCCACCCGCTCGGCGCTCTCGAGGGCCCCCTCGATGAAGCCCTGGTGCTCCCGCGCGGTCTCGGTCCCCGCCCAGTGCAGCCGCCCGCTCGGCGCGCGGAGGGCGTCGCCGTGCTCGCGGAGGAGCCCCGGCTGCGAGAGCCCCACCGGGCAGCCGCGGCTCCAGCGCTCGCGGGCCCACTCCTTCTCCACGTGCGCGGTCGGCGCGCCCGCGTCGGGACCGAAGGCGTGCACGAGACGCTCGAGCACGCGGCGTCGCCGCTCGACCGCGGGCAGCGCGGAGAGCGCGCGGGCCGGCTGGGCCACGCTGAAGGCCACCAGCGCCGGCTGCGCGCCGTCGAACGACGTGTTGTCCATCGTGACGCTGATCGGGCCCTCGTCGAAGACCGCCTCTCCGGAGAGGCCCGCGTCGCGCCAGAAGGGCCGGTCGTAGAGCACGAGGTGCTTGGTGGTCGCGCCGGTCGGCGTGCGGTCGACGAGGCGGCGCCGGGCGGGCGGCAGCGGCGGCGTGAACACCAGGCGGCGCGCGAGCGCGGGGGGCACGGCGATGACCGCGCGCCGGGCCCGGACCTCGCCGCCGTCGTGGGTCACCGTCACCCCCTCGTCGTCCTGCGTCACGCGCCGCGCGGGGCAGCCGAGCCGCACCGCGTCGCCCAGCCGCTCGGCCATCCCGAAGGCGAGGCGCTGCGCGCCGTCCCGGAACCGCGTCTCCTGGTTGCCCTCCTCGGACTCGATCAGCGGCAGCACCCCGCCGGCGCTCTGCGCGTAGGTCAGGAAGCTCGCGAGGGACAGCTCCCGGGCCTCGACCCCGAAGACGACCCGCATCGCCGCCTCCACCAGGTCCCGCGCGACCCCGCTGGGCACGTGCCGCCGCTGCCAGGCGTCGAGCGTCGTCGCCTCCGGCTCGGTCGGCCGGTCGAGCGCGATCCGGGCGCGCATCGCCTCCATGCGCCCCATGGCGCGGTGCAGGGAGAGCAGCGCGAACGGGTCGAGCTTGGGGATCGTGCCCCGGTAGCGGCGCACCCGACCGCGCACCACCGTGAGGCGATCGCCTTCGGTGAAGGTGTCGAACGTGGCCAGCCCGAGCTCGGCGGTGAGCGCCTGGGCCCGCCGCTGGCTCGGCCCGATCCACTGGCCGCCGACGTCGAAGCGGGCCCGCCCGACGTCCCGGCTGAGGAGCCGCCCGCCGACGCGATCCCGCGCCTCGAGCACCACGACCTCGCGCCCCTCGTCCGCGAGGATCCGCGCCGCCCGCAGCCCGGCCACGCCGGCCCCCACCACCACCACGTCCACGCGGCGACGATAGCCGCTTCAGAGCATCACGCGGTAGCACAGGGCCCGCGCCATCCAGCCGAGCTGACGGCGCTTGGCGTAGCCGGGGATCGCCGACCAGGTGCCGAGCGCCTCGCGGATGGCCTCCTTGGCCTCGCGCTCCTCGCCCACCCGCTGGTGCGCGAGCGCGACCTTCACGTGACCCTCGATCGACGAGCTGTTCTTCTCGAGGAAGCGGTCGTAGGCGTCGATCGCCTGCTCGTGGCGGGACAGGGCGCTGAGCGCGTCGCCGGCCACCTTGAAGGCCTCGCCGAAGCCGACCCGCGGGTCGACCTCCACCGCCTCGACCAGCGGGCCGAGCGCCTCCTCGTGCTCGCCCACCCGGTGCAGGGCCAGGCCCCGGAGGAAGAGCAGCTCCGCGCTGTCCCGGTCGCGCTCCCGCGCCTGATCGACGAGCCGGAGCGCCGCCCGCGGGCGGAGCCGCTCGAGGTAGATGCGAGCCAGGTCGCGCCGGGCGGTGACGTTCGCCGGGTTGGCCGCGATCTGCTCCTTCAGCTTGCGGATGCGCCCGAACGTACGGAGCAGGACCCACGGATCGGGGATCCAGCGCCGGAGCAGGATCATCACGCCCAGGCCCACCAGGACCGCCGGGTGATCGACGAGCCAGTAGGCGGCGAAGATGCCGAGGTAATAGAGCCAGTAGGCGCCCATGGTGGCCCGCACGCGATCGAGTACGCGTCATACCATGCCATCCTTCCTGTCCGGGTGGCGATCAGCTCCTGGACACCCCCCTTCGCCCGATCGCGCCGTCTCGTCGCATCGCGCCGCGATCTGGGGTCCGCACCGGCGCCCAGCGACCCCGCGAGCGGGGCTGGCATCGTCGTTGCGGACGCTCCGCGTCATGCGCGCCCTGCCGTTCACGGCCGCCCTGCTGCTCGCCGCCGCCCCGCTGCTCGCGGCACCGGTGTCGGCCCAGTTCAGCTACACGCCGCCCGGCGACCTCGAGCGCCCGGGCGGCGGCTCGCTCCGCTCCGGCGCCGGGCGCGTCGACTCCCGGGTGTACGCCCCCGGCATGCGGTTCCCGTTCGAGAGCGGCCCCGCCTACGCCAACTCCCAGATCTACGGGCACGGCGGCTACATGGGCCCGGGCGGCGGGCAGTGCACCGGGGCCAACTACGCCTACCCCTGGCACGACAACTACTGCGAGGAGCGCAGCTGGGACATGCCGCTCTGCCCGAGCGGGCGCGGCCACCAGGGCCAGGACATCCGGCCGGCGACCTGCCGCGACAACCACTACTGGGCGGTCTCCGCCGCGGCCGGCACGGTCACCAACATCGGCAGCTACTCGGTCTACGTCACCGCCGACGACGGGACCCGCTACGACTACCTGCACATGCGCTCGGTCGCGGTCTCCAGGGGCCAGCGGGTGAGCCGCGGTCAGCGCCTCGGTCGCATCAGCGACAACTTCGGGAGCTCGAGCACCACCATCCACCTCCACTTCAACATCCGGCAGAACGTCAGCGGGCTCGGGTCGGTCTACGTGCCGACCTACATGTCGCTCGTCCGCTCCTACGAGGACCTGGTGGGCCCGCCGGCCTGGAGCGCCGCGTTCGCCGAGCAGAGCTTCCCGTTCGCGCGCGAGCCCTTCGTGCTGGCGCCGCGGGAGGAGGTCGCGGGCTACATCGCGATGCGGAACACCGGCGGCGAGGTCTGGCGGCCGGGCGAGGTCTTCCTCGGGACCACCGAGCCGCGGGACGGCGCGAGCCCGCTCGCCGGGCCCGACTGGATCTCCCCGCACCGCGCCGCCACCGTCGACGCCGTCGTCCGGCCGGGCGAGACCGGGCGCTTCTCGTTCACCGTGCGGGCCCCCGACGCGGGCGGCGACTACCCGCAGCACTTCAACCTCGTACGCGAGGGCGTCGCCTGGTTCGGGGATCCGTCCCAGGGCGGACCGCCCGACGATCAGCTGCAGGTCCGCGTGACCGTCGATCCCGCGCGCTGCGACGCGCCCGGCGCCTGCGACTGGCTCGACGACGACGAGGACGGCTACTCGCGCGCGCTCGACTGCGACGACGCCGACCCCGCCGTGTCGCTCGAGTGTCGCTGCGATCCGTCCCGCGTCACCCGGGTGGAGGGCGCGGACCGCTACGCGACCGCGGCCGCGATCGGCGAGCTGGTGCGCGCCGAGGGCTCGACCGAGGGTGTGGTGATCGTCAACGGCGAGGGCGCGCTCGCGGACGGCGCCGACGCGCTGGTGGCCGGCGCGCTCGCCGGGTGGGACGCGCGGCCGGTCCTCTACACGACCGCGGACGCCCTGCCCGGCGCGACCCGCGCCGCGCTCGAGCGCTGGACCGGGCTGCGGCACGCCTGGGTGGTCGGCGGCCCGTCCCGCGTGCCCGAGGCGCAGGTCACGGAGCTCGGCGCGCTCGGCCTCACGGTCGAGCGGATCGCGGGCGAGAGCCGCTTCGAGACGGCGGTGGCGGCCGCCGACGTGTTCGGCCCGGTCGACGCGGTGGTGGTGGCCAGCGGGACGTCCCTGGTCGACACCATCTCCGGCGCGGCCCTCGCGGCTCGCCTCGGCGCGCCGCTCCTCTACGCGGGCGACGCCGGGCTCGACGCCGCGACCCGCGCCCACCTCGAGGCTCGGGCCCCGGCGCGCGCCTACCTGATCGGCGGCGAGGGCGTGGTGCCCGAGGCGGTCCGCGAGGCGCTCGGCGCCGCGACCGTGATCCGCCTCGCGGGCGAGGATCGCTTCGAGACCAGCGCCGCGGTCGCGCGCGAGATCGTGCGCCTCGCCGGAGAGAGAGGAGAGATCGTGCCCCGCTGGCTGCTGACGGCCCCCGACCACTTCGCCGACGCGGCGCCCGCCGCGGGCCTCGGTGAGCCCCTGCTCCTGACGCCCCGAGGTCGCCTCGCCGATCCGGTGGCGGCGCTGATCGCCGAGTCTCCGCCCCGCGAGCTGCTCGCGCTCGGGGGCGCCCTCCGGCCGGCCGGCGTGGCGGCCGCGTGTGAGGCGCTCGACGCGGCCGGGCCCGGGCCGGTGGATCCGCCGACCGCGCGACCGGACGGAGGGGTCGGGGCCTCGCCGGACGGCGGCGATCCCACCCGCCCGGACACGCTCGAGGGCGGCTGCGGCTGCCGCTCGGCCGGCGGCGGGGGCGCGGTCCCGATCGGCTGGCTGCTCCTGGCGCTGGGCCTCCCGCTCTGGCTGACCCGCCGGCGTCGGCGTGGCGTCGCGGCCGGCTGTCTCGCCGCGGGGTGCGCCCTCGCGCTCGCGGGCTGCGGGAGCGATCCCGTGGCTGGCTCCGAGGCGGTCGCGCCCTCGGAAGCGGCCCTGGGCTCCGAGCCGGTGACTGCGCAGGCAGCTGCGCCGGCTACTGCGCCGGCTACTGCGCCGGCTACTGCGCCGGCTACTGCGCCGGCTACTGGGCCGTCCCCCGCGGCCGAGCTGGCGCGGCTGCCCGAGCCGTCGCGACGCGCGCTCGAGGCGGCGCCCACCGACGAGGTGCTGCTCTTCCCCGCCGAGCACATGCGCGACGTCGTGCTGACGAGCGGCCCCGGCTTCTACGCGCTCAGCGCCCGGGACGGCGAGCTCACGCTCTCGCTCCACGCGACCCCGACGGTGCACGCCGAGTTGCCGGCGGACGTCACCCCCGCGCGCCCCACGCTCGAGGTGCGTGGGCGCCCGGCGCGCGAGACGGTGAACGAGGGCGTGCGCAGCCTCAGCTGGGAGGAGGGCGGCGTCGCCCTCGCGCTCGAGGCGGAGTGCTACCGGGCGTTCGAGGACCGGCGCTGCACCGACGGCGCCTTCCTGCGCGACCTCGCCGAGCGCCTGGTGTCCCACCGTCGCTGATTCCCCTGTACCCTCGGCCCGGTGTCCGGCCAGCGCGCGCTCGAGTGGGGGATCCGGCTCGCCGTCCCGCTCGCGGTGCTCGCGGTGGTGCTCGCGGTGTTCTTCGGCGAGCGCATGTCGATCGACCACGAGCTCCAGGTCCGCGCCCCGCGGGAGGTGGCGGCCGGCGCCGCCCTGCCGGTGCAGACCCTCCTCGTGGGCGACCTCGAGGCGCTCGACGGCCCGCACCTCTACGCCGCGCCGGCGCAGGTCCGCCTCGTCCAGGGCGGCGAGGCGATCGCCGAGGCCACCCTGGAGCCCGCGCCCGGCGGGGGCGCCGCCGGCACCCTCGACGTGCCCGCCGACGCGTCGGGCGCGCTCGCGCTGGTGGCGGTGGGCTTCGTCGACGGCGAGGCGGTCGCCTCCGCCACCCGGGCGGTGCGGGTCACCCCGCGGCCCGCGCCCGCGTCCGTGCTGGGGCGGCTCGCCGGAGATCTGCAGCTGCTCGCGCCCGGCCCGATCACCCCGGCCGGCGACGCCGCGCCGCCCTGGCCCCTCGAGGTGCGGGTGGTCGGGGGCGCGTGCGTGCCGGAGGCGCGCTGCGAGATCCTCGTGCACGTCGGCGAGCCGGCGGCCCGGGTCCGCTTCGCGCTCAGCCAGTCGGCGACCGTCGAGCCGGGGCCGGAGCTCGAGACCGCCGGGCTGGTCTCGCTGGCGGCGCGGGTGCACGGGCCGGAGGCGCACGTGGTGCTCGAGGCGTACCGGGGAGACGCCCTGGTCGCGACCCGCGAGGTGCAGCTCCCGGTCGCGCTGGCCACGCCGGCGCTCGCGCTCGACGCGCGCCTCGACCCCCGGCCCGAGCTCACGGTGCAGACCCTCGGCGACCGCCCCGGCCTGTTCGTGGACGCCTACCGCGACGGGATCTGGACCCACACCGCCGGCCGGCCGATCGAGGAGGGCGCCTTCCCGCTGCCCTACGCGCTCGACGACGGGCTCTGGCGGCTGCAGGTCCGGACCGATCCCTTCTCCTCCGAGCGTGCGGCGATTCGCTACGTGGCGGTCGGGTCGCTCGACGAGGCCCTCGCCGCCATCGACGCGGCCGGCGGGGACCGGCGCGCGCCCGAGGGCCCGGACGCGCTCCGCCTCGCCTGGGCCGCGGCCTCGCTGGAGGTCGGCGTGCACCCGCTCCCGGCGCCCACCAGCGGGATGGACGCGGATCTGGCCCGGGTGGAGGGGAGACAGCGCACCCTGCGCCTGGCCGCGCTGCTCGCGATGGCCCTGGGGCTGATCGTCGCGGTGATCGTCTTCATGCGCCGCGGGATCGACGCGGCCCTCGAGGCGCAGCGGGTCATGGACGAGACCGGGGACCCCGAGCTGTCGAGCGCGCGGCACCGTCGGCGCACCCTCTTGTCGGCGCTCCTGATCGTGGTCACGGTGCTGCTGGCGTTCGTCGGCGCGGCGGCGCTCATCGTCGCCCGCGCGCACTTGCTCGAATGAGGTGCCTCTCCGGCGCGTTCGCGCAAGACTGACGCTCCGGCTGCGGCCGATTGCGCCACCCCCGCCCCCGCCTTACGCTCGCCTGCCCGGCTGCGCCGAGCCCCCTCGAGCGCGCCCCGAGATCCCATGTTTCAAGACATCCTGAAGAAGATCTTCGGCACCAAGCACGAGCGGACGCTCAAGAAGCTCCGCCCGATGGTGTCCGCCATCAACGACCTCGAGTCGGACGTGAAGAAGCTCGACGACGACGCCATCCGGCGCCGGGTCGGCGAGCTGAAGGAGCAGCTCGAGAACGGGCAGAAGCTCGACGACATCCTCTTCGAGACCTTCGCGCTGACCCGCGAGAGCGCCTGGCGCGCCCTCGGCATGCGCCACTACGACGTGCAGATGATCGGCGGCATCGTCCTGCACCAGGGCAAGATCGCCGAGATGAAGACCGGCGAGGGCAAGACGCTCGTCGCGACGCTCCCCTGCGTGCTCAACGCCCTCGAGGGCCGCGGCGTGCACGTCGTCACCGTCAACGACTACCTCGCGTCCCGCGACGCGGAGTGGATGGGCAAGCTCTACGGCTTCATGGGCCTGTCGACCGGCGTCATCGTGCCGCGCCAGAACGACCGGGAGAAGAAGGCCGCCTACCGCGCAGACATCACGTACGGGCAGAACAACGAGTTCGGCTTCGACTACATGCGCGACAATATGAAGTTCTCCATCTACGATTACGCGCAGCGCGAGCTGCACTACGCGATCGTCGACGAGGTGGACTCCATCCTCATCGACGAGGCGCGCACGCCGCTCATCATCAGCGGCCCCGGCGAGAGCGCGAGCGACAAGTACGAGAAGATCGCCAAGCTCATCCCGCGCCTGCGCAAGGACGAGCACTACCAGGTGGACGAGAAGGCGCACTCGGCGACCTTCACCGAGGAGGGCATCGAGCTCAGCCAGAAGCTGCTCGGCGACGCCGACCTCCTCGAGGGCGAGAACCTCTACGACCCGGTCAACCTCGAGTCGCTCCACATCCTGAACAAGTCGCTCTACGCGAGCGCGCTCTACAAGCGCGACCAGCACTACATGGTCAAGGACGGCGAGGTCCTGATCATCGACGAGTTCACCGGCCGCACGCTCCCCGGCCGCCGCTGGTCCGACGGCCTGCACCAGGCGGTCGAGGCGAAGGAGCACGTGCCGATCAAGAGCGAGAACCGGACGCTCGCCACCATCTCCTTCCAGAACCTCTTCCGGCTCTACAACAAGCTCTCGGGCATGACCGGCACCGCCGACACCGAGGCGGGCGAGTTCCACAAGATCTACGAGCTCGACGTGGTCGTCATCCCGACCAACCGGCCGATCGCCCGGAACGACGAGGAGGACCTCGTCTACAAGACCGAGAAGGAGAAATTCCGCGCGGTCGCCGCCGAGATCCTCGAGCGGCACGAGAACGGCCAGCCCGTGCTCGTCGGCACCACCAGCGTCGAGAAGTCCGAGGCCCTCGCGCGCCTGCTCAAGCGCAACGAGGTCCCCTTCAACGTGCTCAACGCGAAGCAGCACGAGCGCGAGGCCTACGTCGTCGCGCAGGCGGGCCGGAAGGGCTCGGTCACCGTCGCCACCAACATGGCCGGCCGCGGCACCGACATCGTGCTCGGCGGCAACCCGGAGATGCTCGCGCGCTTCGAGGTCATCGCGAAGGCGCACGAGGAGGGCGACGCGGAGCTGCTCGCCGAGCCCGAGCTCCTCGAGAACGCGATCGAGGAGGAGCAGGAGAAGTACGTCGAGATCTGCAAGAAGGAGAAGGAGGAGGTCCTCGCCGCCGGCGGCCTCGCGATCATCGGCACCGAGCGGCACGAGAGCCGCCGGATCGACAACCAGCTCCGCGGCCGCGCCGGTCGTCAGGGCGACCCCGGTCACTCGCGCTTCTACCTCTCGCTCGAAGACGACCTGATGCGGATCTTCGCCGGCGATCGCATCCAGGGGATGATGGATCGCCTCGGGATGGAGGAGGACGTCCCGATCGAGCACAAGTGGGTCTCGAAGGCGGTCGAGAACGCGCAGAAGAAGGTCGAGGAGCGCAACTTCGACATCCGGAAGCACCTCCTCGAGTACGACGACGTGATGAACCAGCAGCGCAAGAGCATCTACGCGCTGCGGAAGCAGGTCCTCGAGGGCGAGTACCGGATCCTCCCCACCGAGGACGAGGAGAAGAAGGGCAAGAAGCCCGAGCGGATCGTCACCGAGGCGGATCCGAAGCTCCGCGATCGCGCCGAGCCGATCCTGAAGCAGATGGTGCAGATCCACGGCTCGCCGCCCTTCGAGAAGGGCGCGTCCCCGGAGGAGATCCAGGCCTGGCGTCAGAAGGCGTACGAGACGCCGGTCGAGGACCTCGGCGAGCTCCGCCGCGAGCGGCTCGAGCGCGACGTCTACGAGTGGTTCGGCTGCCGCGTGCCGCTGTCGAAGGCCCTCGCCAAGGACCCGGCCGAGACCCTCGAGTACCTCGAGGACGAGGTCGCGCTCTCCCTCACCGAGCAGCGCGAGCGTCTGCTGGATCTCGTCGACGAGATCATCGGCACCCTCGTGGAGCGGGCGTGCCCGCCGAAGAAGCACTTCGAGGACTGGGATCTCGACGCGCTCCGCGGCGGCTTCCGCGAGGCGTTCGGCTTCGAGGCCACCGGGGTCGAGGAGCTCACCGACGCCGAGGACATCGCGCACAAGCTCTTCTCCGACGCCGAGGCGATCCTCCTGAAGAAGGAGAAGGAGATCGGCCCGGAGAGCTACCTGCGGCTCTTCCGCAACTACTTCCTCCGCGAGATCGACCGGCAGTGGCTCGAGCAGCTCTCCTCGATGGAGCAGCTCCGCGACGGCATCGGCCTGCGCGGCTACGGTCAGCGCGACCCGAAGAAGGAGTACAAGCGCGAGGGCTACGACCTGTTCATGGGCATGATGGAGCGCATCAAGGCGAACGTCGCGTCCCACATGTTCCGGGTCGAGGTCGTGCGCGAGGAGGACCTCAAGAAGCTCGAGGCCCAGCGCAAGGCGGAGGCCGAGGAGGTGCTCCGTCGCGGCCGCGCCGCCCACCCCGCCGAGCAGCAGGGAGACGGCGCCGCGCCGCCGGCCGACGAGGCCGAGGGCCCGCCCCCCGCGTCCCGCGCCGCCCGCCGCCGCGCCAAGGCCCGAGGCGCCCGCGCGGTCCCGGCCGCCAAGCCGGTCACCGTCAAGCGCGACAAGCCCAAGCTCGGCCGCAACGACCCGTGCTGGTGTGGCAGTGGCAAGAAGTACAAGCACTGCCACTACCGCGAGGACCAGCGCGCCCTCGCGGCGGCCGCCAGCGAAGACGCCGTCGCCGACCAGGCCCAGGGCTGATCGCAGCCCGGGCCCCGACTCAGAAGCTCCGGGGCCAGGCCGCGAGCAGGACCACCACGCAGCGGCCGCCGTCCGCCTCGCCGACCCCCACGTCGGTGAAGCGGCGGTCGGTGAGCGCCGCCCGGTGGGCCGGGCTCGAGCGGAGCGCGACCCACGCGTGGTCGCGGTCCTCGGCGCGGGCGATCGCCTCGCCCACGTGCCGGGCTCGGATCCCGGCGCGCGCCAGGCGCTGCTCGGGGTCCTCTCCTTCGGTCACGTGGCGGGCCCGCGGCGCGCCGCAGACGCGCGCGGCGTGCGCGGTCGCGACCCGCATGAGCAGGCGGTTGGCCCTCAGCGCGCTCGCTCCGCTGCGGCCGCGGAGCCCGGCGACGCGTGAGGCGATCGGCTCGTCCGAGCGCACCAGGGCCGCGTCCGGCGCCTCCCCGACGACCCGCTCGGCCACCGGGCGGGGCCCCTCGGCGTCCTCGGCGACGAGCTGCACCGTCAGCGGAGGCGCGAGGTCGGTCGGCAGCTCCATCGGCGCGTCGGTGCGCGCCTCGCGCTGCCAGAGCTCACCGTCGGCGGCGAGCACGTGCAGCCGCGGAGACGACAGGCCGGGCGCCAGCGAGACCCGGACCCGGCCGTCGGCCTCGAGCGCGAGGTGACCGTCCCGGGGCCCGGCGAGGATCCAGACCCGCCCGTCGCGGCGGGCCTCGCCGCACGCGGTCCGACCCCCGAAGCGGGAGGCGGCGCGGGCGAGGAACGCGTCTCGGCGGGCCTCGGGGACCACCGCCGCGTCCACGATGGGGGCGTCCGCTCCGGCGGCCCGGGCGACCGCGAGCACCCCGCGCGCGTCGGGGAGGGCGCCGTCGAGCGACAGCTCCGCCGCCGCCCGGGTCAGCGCCGGATCGGGCTCGCAGCGCTGGGCGTGCGCCGCGCACGGGCAGAGGAGCGCGAGGACCAGGAGCGCGCGGAGCATGGAGCTCATCCTCGCACCGGACGCCCAGGAGGTCAGGAAAGTCAGATCAGGATGAGGTCGTCCTCGGTGGTGCCCTCGTCGTCGTAGGGGCTGTCGAGGAGGAGGCGGGTGTCCATCATGCGCTCCTCGCCGAGGTTGCGGACGTAGTCGCCGATCTCGGGCACCGCCTCCTCGAGCCGGTGGAAGATCTCCTTCGCGAGGAACAGCACCGTGCTCTGCTTGGCCGCGGTGACGGTCGCGCTCGCCGGCTCGTCGTGCACCAGCGAGATCTCGCCGAACACGTCCCCGGGCCCGAGGCTCGCCAGCAGCACCTTCGAGGCGCCGTCGCGCTTGGAGACGTCGACCTCGCCGTTGAGCAGCATGAAGAGGCCGCGGCCGGTCGCCCCCTCCTCGATGACGTTCACGCCGGCCGCCACGTCGTGCGCGGTGAAGCGGCGGATGAGATCGAAGCGCTGCCGGCGGTCGAGCGGCGCGAACAGCGGCGCGGTCGCGAGCAGGTTGTTCAGGAGCCGCTCGCGGGTGAACTTGTCGAGGGCCACCGCCACCGTGCCCACGTCCTGGCTCACCGCGGCCAGGGCCTCGCGGTCGAACTCCAGCAGGTCGCAGTCGCTCACCGCGGTGACCGTCGCCGTCCGGGGGGAGGCGCTCACCATCGCCATCTCGCCGAAGATGGCGCCGTCCTGCAGGGTCGCGAGCCGCCGCTCCCCGCCCTGCGCGAGGTGCTTGGTGACCGCCACCTCGCCGCGCGCCAGCACGTAGAAGCTGTGGCCGGGCTGACCCTCGGCCACGATCGTCTCGCCCGGGCGGGTGCGCCGCAGCTTCATCGCCGCGAGCACCCGGGCGAACGCGCCCGAAGGCAGCTCCGAGAAGAGGGGGATGGGCGGCAGGTTCTCGGGGTAGACCTGCCCGGTCTTGGTGAGGTCCGCGCCGAGCTTCTCGCAGTGGGCGACCAGCTGATCCTGCGGCGGGATCTCGCCGAGGGTGAAGCCGTCCGGGAGGGCGCGCTCCGGATCCCCCGGCACCAGCCGGATGCCGCGGCCGAGCCGCTCCGAGTCGCGGGAGTAGAGCTCGCTCAGGCTCGCCAGCAGGGACTCGAGCAGCGGCTCGAGCGTGGTCAGCACCTTGAGCGCCACCAGGGCCCGCAGCGGGTGGCCGCCGTGGGCGCAGTGTCGGGCCACCGCGGTGTAGACCACCGCCGCGCGCTGGATCTCTCCGAGCGCGAGCAGGGAGTCGGCCAGCCGCAGCCGGGCGTCGAGGTTGATGGGCTCGAGCGTCAGCAGCACCGCGTAGCCGTGCAGGGCCTCGAGGTGCTTGCCGGCGAGGAGCGCGGCGTCGGCGTGGGCCCGGAGGTCCGCGAGCGTCTTCATCCCGGCGATGGTACGCGGCGCGGCCGCTCGGTACACGCTCCGATGGCGATGCCTACATCTACCTACACCACCGGCCATTCGGGGAGCGCTTCGAGGGCGACGGAGGTATGATGGGCCCGAAGGTTCTGGCCTGGAGCGGGTCGCATGAGCGACGGCAGCTTCCCACACAAGCAACCACAGCCCGACGTCCCGGAGCCTCCCTCGGAGGAGTCGGAGGGCGCACGCGTGCTCGACTTCCCGACGGAGGAGGTCACGGGCAACTCGATCGTGCCCGCGGGGACCTGGGCCGACGACGCCTCCGACGAGTCCTCGGAGCGCATGCTCCGCCCGGCGGGGCTGCCGGGGGAGGGCGGCGAGGTCGTGGAGTTCCCGCGCTCTCCGTCCACCGCGAAGCGTCGCCGGGTCCAGGCGCCCGACGTCTCGGGCACCCAGCTCACCCAGGCTCCCGTCGCCTCGGGCAAGAAGCGGCGCGACGACGAAGAGACCGTCCAGCGCCCGCGCTACCTCGCGTCGGAGCTGCTCCGGCAGGACTGGTGGCCCAAGGCGCCCCTCGAGCGCACCAACCGCTGGGGCGCGGTCGCGGTCGGCGTCGGCGGGCTGGTCGGGGTCATCGCCATGGGCGGCCTCGCCGGCAGCGCGCTCGGGCTCGCGGCGCTCTTCTTCCTCTGCGCCGCGGTGGGCCTCGCCCCGGTCGAGGCGCGGGTGCGAGGGGCCACCCTGGCCCTGGTCGGCGGCGCCGGCGCGGGCTGGGTCGCCTGGCTGAGCGCCCAGTCGGACGGCGCCGCGACCCCGCTCCTCGTGGCCTGCGCGGTGCTCGGCGCCTCCTCGCTCTTCTACCGGGCCGCCCACCGCAAGAGCCGCTTCGCGCGGATCCTCGTCGGGCTCAGCCTCGCGGCGGCGACCAGCTGGCTCCTCTTCTCCGGCGGCGTCGACGGCTTCGTGGTCGAGACGCTCGCCTGGCAGTCCTGGGTCGGCCCGATCAGCCGCCTCGTCCTGGTGGTCGTGCTCGTGAGCGCCGCGCTCTCGTTCCTCGATCCCACCGGGCACGGCGGCGCCTGGATCGCGGGCTTCGCGCTCCTCGTCTGGCTCGCGTTGCACAGCGCGGGCGCGATGGCGGTGGCCGCGTTCCCGGGTCGGACGCTCTCGGATCTCGCCCTGACCGACGCCCGCTGGATCGCGACCCTCGCGCTCCCGCTGTTCTGCGCGGTCGCCGCGGCGGGCTTCTGTCAGGTCTGGGCGATGCTCCCCCGTCGCGCCTGACATTGGTCGTCCGGGGAATCGCGCCCTACATTGAAGCGTAGACCCCAAGGTGGGGCGGGATCCGTCCGTCCGACCACCCTGAGCAGGGGAGCGACCTTTGAAGCGACATCTGTGGATCCTCGGCCTCTTCGGTGCGGCCTTCCTCGTCATGGTGATCTTCTCCGTGACCGCGCGGACCGGTGACGGCCTCGTCACCTCGGCCGCCCCGCTCTCCGGGCCGGTGGATCCGCCGACCGGCGCGGTGCTCGTCGATCTCGACGACGGCGCCAGCGACGCGGACCACGCGGACGCCGCCGCCCGGATCGTGCGCGCGATCGCGCCCTTCCGCTGGCCGGCCGGCGAGGCCGCGCTCGGCGACGAGCTGAGCGACGAGGCCAACCTCTTCCGGATCGAGCCGCCGCTCAGCGAGATCGACGACGTGATCCGGGCGCTCTCGGACGACCCCGACGTCGAGGTGGTCGAGGTCGAGCGCCGCTGGTCGCTCCCGGACGCCGCCGCCTACGTCCGCCCGACCGGGCAGGCCCCGGCGCCCTCCGACGATCCCGACCGCTTCGTGCCGAACGACCCCTACTACCCGCACCAGTGGCACCTCGACCAGATCGGCATGCCGCGGGCGTGGACGATGTCGCGAGGCGCGGGCGTCGTGGTCGCGGTGATCGACACCGGCGTCGCCCACCGCGAGGAGGGGGGCTTCCACCTCGCGCCCGACCTCGGCCAGACCCGCTTCGCCGAGGGCTACGACTTCGTCGACGGCGACGCGCACCCCGACGACGAGCACGGGCACGGCACCCACGTCGCCGGCACGGTGGCCCAGAGCACCCACAACGGCGTCGGCGTCGCCGGCGTCGCGCCCGAGGCGACCATCATGCCGCTGAAGGTGCTCGACCGGAACGGCACCGGCGGCTGGGGCGGCATCGCGGCCGCCATCCGCTACGCCGCCGACCACGGGGCCCACGTCATCAACATGTCGCTCGGCGGCGGCATGCCGTCGCGCGCCGTGCAGCGCGCCATCGACTACGCGCACGGCAAGGGCGTGCTGGTGGTCGCGGCGGCCGGCAACTCGAGCCGCAGCCGGGTCGAGTACCCGGCGCGCGCCAACCACGTCGTCGCGGTGGGCGCGGTCCGCTACGACCGCGAGCTCACCTTCTACTCCTGCTACGGCACCGGGCTCGACGTGGTCGCGCCGGGCGGTGACCTCCGGGTCGACCAGAACGGCGACGGCATGCCCGACGGCGTGCTGCAGAACACGATGGTCCGCGGCGACACCGCGCGCTTCGACTACCTCGCCTGGCAGGGCACCTCGATGGCCGCCCCGCACGTCGCCGGCGTGGCCGCGCTCCTCTACGCCAACGGCGTGACCGATCCCGACTCGGTCGAGCGCATCCTGAAGCAGAGCGCCGACGACCTCGGCGACGCCCACCGCTATGGCTCCGGCCTGGTGCAGGCGCCGGCGGCGCTGTCGAAGGCGACGCAGGAGGGCGGCCTGGCCCGCGGCGCCGCGGCGCTCGGGCTCTCGCTGCTCGTGCTGCTCGGCCTCCGCCGCAAGCAGGCGCTCGGCGTCGCCCCGGCCGGGACGGCGGCGTTCGCGGTGGTCGGCGCCGGCGGGCTCGGCGCGCTCCCCTGGGCGCTCGCCGGACTCGGCGGGCTGGGCGGGCTCCTCTCGCTCGGCGCGCTGGGCGCGGCCGCCTCTCCGCTGGGGGCGTGGGGCGCGCTGCTCCTCGTGAGCGCGCTGCCGACGCTCGGCGCGGTGGCCCTCGGCTACCACGTGAAGCGCCTCCGCCCCCTGCTCGTCGGGCTCGGGATCGGCAGCGCGGCGTTCATGGCGGTCGAGGCGCTCTGGCCGACCCTCCGCTTCGCGCTCCTGCCCGAGGCGATGATCGGCCCGTGGCTGCTGCTCAACGCGCTCGGGGCCCTGGGGCTCGCCGCGGTGGTGGCGCGTAAAGCCCGGTAACCCGGTCGTCTGACCCGACTTCAGCCCACGGGGCTCGGCGATCCGTCGCCGGGCCCCGTTCGCGTTCGGCCCCCCATGACACCGATGTCATGGTGCGCAGGCGGTGACGCGGCCGGTTCGGGATGGGCTCGGGGCGCCGATCTGAGAATCATTGGGTTTTTCGCCGAGGCCCCTTCAGAGGCCTCGCTGGCACCGCGATTGCTTCATACGAACGCAGAAAGCGGCCGAGGCGAACCCCGACCGCTTCCTACTGCCCTTTGCTTGCCAACCAGAGCTTCTTCGCTTAACAGCTTCTCGGCTTTCGAGCCGAAGCTTCGGAGACCGGCCGTTTGACCCCGTCGGGCTCCATTCCAGCTTCGCTTTCTTTCTTGGGCTGTCCGCTTCGATCGCAACCTCGATTCGTCGAGGGAGCCGCGGCCAGCTGACGAGCTTCCTTATCTACTTGCTTCCGGCTTGGTTGCTTACTTTTTTCTCGACAGCCTGACTTCGCAGAATCTTCCCGGGTGACCGGGTCTTTCGCCCGGCGAGTTGCAGCTCGCCGGGCGTTCCTTTTTCTGCTCGATCCGAACGGCCGCGCCTCTTCCGCCTGAAGGCATCGAGTGAAGCGCGACTTCCCGATCAGGGTAACCTCGCGCCCGCGCGACCGCCATGGGGGAGACGCCCCACGGTCGCCTTACATTCCGGCGGCGGCGGGGCTCTGATACGCTCGGCCGCATGAAGCGGTTCAACTGGGCGGTGCTGGCGCTCGCGATCGGCGCGACCGGCTGCGCGGCGATCAGCGACGACATGCAGCGCGCCGAGGCCACCTACGAGCAGGCGCGCTACGAGGACACGCTGATCTGGCTTCGTGACCTCGAGGACGACGCGCCCACGATGGACCTCGAGATGCGCGCTCGGTACTACTACCTGCGCGGCATGACCGAGTATCGCCTCGGGCATCGCCTCGACGCGCTGCACTACCTGGCGGTGGCGCGCGAGGTCGCCGGCGATCAGGGCGCGGGGCTGCGGCCGGAGTGGCGGCAGATCATGGACCGGACCCTGGTGGAGCTCACGCCGCGCGGCATGAGCCACCGCCCGCCCGAGGCGGGAGCGGTCGAGGAGGAGACGGCCGGGGGCGAGGCGCCCGCGGAGGAGCCCTCCACGGACGAAGCCGCTCCGGACGCCTGAGGCGCGGACGAACGGGAGAAAAGAAAAACGGCAGAGGAGAACCTCTGCCGTCATCGCGTCATGGGAGGGCTACGGTACGGACGAGATCCGACTCAGCTCGTCCTTCGTCGCTAGCTTCTCCTTCTTCAGCCTCTGTAGTCTGACCTGTTCCTCAGGGTTGAGCCCCAGCCTCGATTCATACTCCGCGACCTCAGCTTTCAGCTGCTTGTGGCGCTTTTCCAGCCGGGAGATGTTCTTGTTGCTTTCGATTCGGCGCTGAGACCTGCTCATGGAACCTCCGTCCAATGACCGCTGCCCCTCTCCTCTCGAGAGGCACGGTGAACAGAAACTGAGTGTCAAGGAAAGCCTAAGCCGAAGACCCGAGCCCGATGACCCGAGACGGCCTCATCGTAGCCGGGACGTGACGGCTGATCAACATCGCCCCACGGGGGTCACGGACGCGGGATGGGGCAGGACGGAGCGCCGGCCCCCGGCGGGAACAGCGCCGCGACGGTGGGTGTTGCGCGGCCCACTTGCGGGCCTCGGCTGAATGAAGGACAAGGCCGGTCAGTCCATGCGGAGAACGATGATGAAGTCCCCTCGAACGATGCTCCGGGCGGCCGCGCTCACCCTCGCGGGCGGCCTCGCCTTCCTCGGCGCTGGCGCCAGCGAGCCGGCCGAGGCGCAGTCTCGCCCCAGCGCGGCCGAGGTCGCGTCGTGGGTTCAGACCTTCTACGACCAGACCCGCACGATGAGCGCTCGCTTCGTGCAGCGGTACCGCAACCGGGTCTACGACCGGACGGACGTGAGCCGCGGCCGGGTGCGCTTCCGCAAGCCGGGCATGATGCGCTTCGACTACGAGGAGCCCAACGGGAAGATCGTGGTCAGCGACGGGCAGCAGCTCACCGTCTTCGAGCCGCCGGATCCGGGGCAGCAGCGCGGGCAGTACTACCAGCAGCCGATCAGCGACGCGCAGCTCCCCGCGGCGCTCAGCTTCCTCACCGGCACCGGCCGCCTCGACGAGAACTTCCGCTTCCGTCTCCTCGACGCCTCGCGCCTCGGCTACTCCGAGGGCCAGGTCCTCGAGCTGCGGAGCCGCCGCCCGACGCCCCACTACTCGCGCATCCTGCTCTTCGTCGACGACGACGCGTCGCGCCGCGGCGTCGTGCACCGGATCATGATCGTGGACTCGTCGAACAACGTGAACCGCTTCGACTTCCTCGAGCAGCAGCTCAACCGCGACGTGCCCGAGAGCGCCTTCCGCTGGCGCCCCCCCGCCGGCACCCGCCGCATCCAGCCCTGAGCAGGCCGCAGCGGCCTGCTCCCCGTGCCCCTGCCCGCGCCCCTGCCCGTGCCCGAAGGTCGGGCTTACCGAAACGGCTCCAGCGCCTCCAGCGCCGCCGCGAGCACCTCGGCGTCCTCCCCCGACGAGGTCGCCGCCAGCGCGCCCTCCAGCGAGGCGTGCGTCGCCGGGTCCCGGAAGAGGGCGACCAGGGCGCGGCCGGCAGCGTCGGTCCCGCGCCAGCCCAGCGGCGCGTCGCGGTCGAGGAAGTCTCCCTGCCCGACCCAGCGCCCCAGCATCGCGTCGGCCACCGCGACCGGGCCCGCGGCCGCCGCCCAGCGCTCCACGAACGCCCCCGGGTCGGAGAGCTGCGGCGACGCGCCCTCCAGCAGCTCGAGGGCGCGCCAGCTCCCGGCGACCTCGTCGGCCCAGGCGGCGAAGAACGCGTCGACCGCGTCGCGCACGTCGGCCGGCCAGGTCTCGAGGCCGGCGTCGCGCAGCTTTCGGACCACCACGTCCACTCCGAGGCCGGGGAAGGCGTCGTGTCCGGCGCGGGACAGCTCCAGGATCCGGGGCGCGAAGTACGCGTAGTCCCGCTCCGTCCCCCAGGTGCTCATCGCCTTGAACGCGTACCGGCCGAGCGCCTCGGGCTCGAGCGCCCGGAGCGGCGTCCGGGTCAGCCTCCGCGAGCAGGCGTCGTCGACGCAGCACGGGCAGCCGGTCAGCCGCGTGGGGCAAGGGAAGCGGGAGAAGGCCGCGTAGAGCGCGTCGAGGCCCTTCATCGGTTCCGCTCCAGCAGATCTTCGATGCGAGGCGCGAGCACGTCCCAGGTGAACGCCTCGGCGATCTCGCGGGCCGCGGCCGACTTCTCCGCGCGCGCCGCCGGATCGAGGGCGCACTCGCGCAGGGCGCGCCGGAGCGCGCCGACGTCGCCCGGGGGGACCAGCCACGCGCTCTCCGCGTCGAACAGCTCCGCGAGGCCGCCGGTCGCGCTGGCGACGAGGGGCAAGCCGGCGAGGGCGGCCTCGAGCGCCGCCGTCGGCGTGCCCTCGGTGCGGCCGCTCGAGAGCTCGACCGACGGCGCGATGAACGCGTCGGCCGCCGCGAGCAGGTCGGCCTTGTCGACCCCGACCCGCACGCCGAGGAAGCGGATCCGCGCGCGACGCCGAGCGGCCCGCCGCGCCAGCGCCTCTCGCGCCGGGCCGTCTCCCGCGAGCACGAGCTCCAGGCCGCCGTCGCCGCCGACGGCGTCGATCGCGTGATCCAGCCCCTTGATCGGCACGAGCCGGCCCACCGACGCGATCGTGAAGCGATCGAAGCGCAGCCGCTCGCGGAGCGCCCGCCGGCTGGCGCTCGGCGCCTCGAGCTCCACGCCCATCGCGCTCGCGTGGGCCCGGCTCGCGAGGCGCGCGCGGGGCACCGCGGGCAGGAGGTGGAGGAAGCGCTTGCGCAGCGCGTTCGACGCGAACCAGAGCTCGTCCGCGCTCCGCCCCACGCGCCCGGCGACCCGGGACGAGAGCGGCAGCCGCGCCATCAGGTGCACGTCCGCCGAGTGCAGCACGGCCACGTGGGGGCGCTCTCCGCGAATGGCGCCGGCGATCAGCGCCGAGGGCAGCGCCCAGTGGCTCACCACCGCGTCCCACCCGCTGACCCGGTCCCGCGCCTCCGCGAGCAGCGCCCGCGGGAAGGTCACCAGCCCCGGCCAGGCGCGCGGGTCGCGCACGTTGTCGGGCACGCCGGCTCCGTAGAACGTGCGCAGGCCGGCGCCGTAGTCGACCCAGCCCAGCCGCACGCCCGGGTCGGACGGCGGCGCGTCTCCCTCGAGCGGCCGGGGCGCCAGGACCTCGACGCCGTGCCCCCGCGCGGCCAGCGCGCGCGCCATGCCGCGCACGAACACCCCCGCGACGTCCCCGTCGAAGCGCGGATAGCTCGTGGTCAGCATCCCGATCTGCACGCGGCACCAGCTTCGGGGTCACAGCCTCGCGGGCGCGGCCAGGCGCCGGGCGAAGCCGAGGCCGATCACGAGCGGGAAGCTCACGAGCAGATCGTGGGTGCGGATGCCGCTCTCCTCGTCCGCGTAGACCGGCCGCACCGGCACGTCGCGCACCCGCAGCCGCGCCACCGCCAGCCGCGAGAGCAGATCGTTCGGGTAGCCGTAGCGCGGCCAGAGCCGCTGCAGCCGCACCCGCTCGGCGACCCGCCGATGCATCGCGGTGTAGCCGCACTGCGAGTCGTGCACGTCGAGCCCGGTGGCGAGCCGGGTCAGGGCGCTCAGCGCGTGGTTGCCGACCAGCCGGAAGAGCGGCATCGCGCGGCGCGCGTCCGGATGCGCGAGCCGGTTGCCCTTCACGTAGTCGGCCTCGCCGCGCGCCACCGGCTCGACCACCGCCCGGAGATCCGCCGGATCCATCTGGGCGTCGCCGGCCATCACCGCGGCCACGTCGGCGCCGGCCTCGAACGCCTCCCGGTAGCCGGTCACGATCGCGGCGCCGACGCCCCGGTTGACCGCGTGGCGGACCACGGTGACCCGCGGATCGCCGCAGCCCTCGGCCCGGCCCTTCGTGTCGTCGCTCGACGCGTCGTCGACCACCACCACACGATCCACCCAGGCGGGGATCGACGCGAGGGTGCGCGCGATGAGGCGGGCTTCGTCGTGGGCGGGCACCACGACGGCGACGGTGGCGCCGTGCAGCATGGCGGCCGTCGAGCCTACTCGACGGTGACGGTCTTCGCGAGGTTGCGCGGCTGGTCGACGTCGGTGCCTTTGAAGTCGGCCACGTAGTAGGAGTAGAGCTGCAGCGGCAGCACGGTGAGGAAGGGCGTCAGCTCGTCCCGCACCGCCGGGATCTCGACCAGGTCGTGGGCCACGTCGCGCGCGTCCTCGTCGCCTTCGGTCGCCACCGCGATGACCTGCGCCTCGCGGGCCTTGGCCTCCTGCAGGTTGCTCAGGGTGCGCTCGTACCAGGAGTCCTTGGGCGCGAGGACCAGCACCGGCACGTTGCTGTCGATGAGCGCGATCGGGCCGTGCTTCATCTCGCCGGCCGCGTAGCCCTCGGCGTGCACGTAGCTGATCTCCTTCAGCTTGAGCGCGCCCTCGAGGGCGATCGGGAAGTTGAGCCCGCGCCCGAGGAAGAGCACGTCGCGCGCCTCGCTGTAGCGCTTGGCCAGGTTCGCCACGAGCTGTCGCGTGCCGAGCAGCACGTCGCGCATCAGGTGCGGCAGCCGCGCCATGTCCTCGACCAGCGCGCCCGTGTCCTCGGGGCTCAGCACGCCGCGACGGCGACCGAGCCAGATCGAGAGCATCAAGAGGTTCGCGATCTGGGTGGTGAAGCACTTCGTCGACGCGACGCCGATCTCGGGCCCGGCGTGGGTGTAGAAGGCGGCGTCGCTCATGCGGGGGATGGCGCTGCCGATCACGTTGGCGATCGCGAGCACCTTGGCCCCGTGGTCCTTGGCCTCCTTGGCGGCCACGAGCGTGTCGAGGGTCTCGCCCGACTGGCTCACCGCGACCACGAGGTCTCCCTCGCCGATGATCGGCATGCGGCCCCGGAACTCGCTGGCCAGCTCCACCGTGGTCGGGATCTTCGCCAGCTTCTCGAGGAAGTAGCGCCCGGTCATCGCCGCGTGGTGGCTGGTGCCGCAGGCGAGCAGGTAGACCCGCGAGAGGCCCTTCGCGTCCTCCTCGCTCAGGCCGATCTCGTGGCCGTTGATGTCGCCCTTCTCGCGATCCAGGCGGCCGCGCAGCGTGTCCTCCATCGCGCGCGGCTGCTCGTGGATCTCCTTGAGCATGAAGTGCTTGTAGCCGGCCTTCTCGGCCATCACCGGCGACCAGTCGATGTGTCGCGGCGCGCGGTCCACCGCCTCGCCCTCGAGGGTGGTGACGACGGCCTCGTCCTTGGTGAGCACGGCCATCTCGCCGTCCTCGAGGAAGATCATCTTGCGCGTGTAGGGCAGCAGCGCCGGGATGTCGGAGCCGGCGAACATCTCGCCGTCGCCGATGCCGAGCACGAGCGGCGACGCGCTCTTGGCCACCACGAGCCGGTCCGGCTCCGCCTCGCTCAGGACCGCGAGCGCGTAGGCGCCGTGGACCTCGGAGAGCGCCTTGCGCACGGCGGTCTCGATGTCGTGGCCCTCCTTCACCTGCTGGTCGATGAGGTGGGCGACGATCTCCGTGTCGGTGTCGGAGATGATCTTCGCGCCGCGCTCCTCGAGGCGGGCCCGCAGCGAGAGGTGGTTCTCGATGATGCCGTTGTGCACCACGGCGACGCCGCCGATGAAGTGCGGGTGCGCGTTCACCTCGGAGGGGCGCCCGTGGGTGGCCCAGCGGGTGTGCCCGATGCCGATCTGGCCGGTGGGCTTCTTCTCCTCGATCGCCTTCTCGAGGTTGCGGAGCTTCCCGACGGCGCGCACCACCCGGATGCTCTCACCGTCGTAGATGGCCGTCCCCGCGGAGTCGTACCCGCGGTACTCCAGCCGCTTGAGGCCATCGAGGAGGATGGGGGCGCACTCTTCGTCCCCGACGTAGCCGACGATTCCGCACATGGTTCTCTGCTGCTCCTAGCCCCGGTCGGGGCGGCTGCACCATACGATCTGTGGCCCCCGGGCGCCCGACCCTTCACGAAAGAACGGCCCGGACCCCTCCGACGGAGGGACCCGGGCCGCGCATTCCCGGTCGCCGCCTACTCTGCCGCCGGGAGCTCTGCCGCCGGGAAGGTCTCGACCTCGTTGCCCTCGGTGTCGATCACCCGCACCGGTCCGTAGCGGCGGAGGGGCTCGACGATGTCGGCCGCCTTGCCGACGGCGACGATGATCGCCCGGTCGGGGTGGATGTACTGCTCGGCCGCCGCGTGCGCCTGCTCGGCGGTCACCTCGCGGATCGCGCTCCGGTAGCCGTCCCAGTAGTCGTCCGGCAGGTCGTAGATGCGCAGCTCCTCCACCATCGAGGCCACGCGGCCCGCGGTCTCGATCTGGAGCGGGAAGGAGTCGCTGAGGTAGCTCTGCGCGTCCCGCACCTCGTCCTGCGGCGGCTGCTCGGCGACGATCCGGTCGAGGTGCTCCACGAACCCGGCCATCGCCTCCTGGGTCACCTCGTTGCGCACCGCGGCGAAGGCCACGAAGGGGGCGACCTGGGCCCGCTCGCCGACCTGGCTGTAGGCGCCGTAGGTGAGGCTGCGCTGCTCGCGCAGGTCCATGAAGAGGCGCGACGCGGCCGAGCCGCCGAGCACCTGGTTGGCGACCTGGAGCCGGACGAAGTCCGGGTTCCGGCGCTCGAGGGCGAGGTTGCCGACGTAGATGACCGACTGCACCGACTGCGGGCGGTCGACCACGAGCACCTCGCGCCGGGCGCGCTCGGGGGGCGCCGGGTAGGTCGTCTCCGGGACGTCGCGACGCCGCCACCCGCGGAAGGCCCGCTCCGCCGCCGACTGCACGGCCGCCGGCTCCACGTCGCCCACCGCCACGAGGAAGGCGTTGTTCGGCACGAAGTGCGTCCGGTGCCAGCTCTGGAGGTCACGACGAGAGATGCGCTCGAGCGCCGCCTCGGTGGTGTCCACGTGCGCGTAGGGGTGGTTGCCGTAGAGCTCGCGGTAGAGCTCGCGGCGCGCCAGGTAGCGCGGCTGCTGCGACGAGAGGGCGAGGCGATCGCGCTCGCGCTGCTTCAGGCGGCGCAGCTCGGTGTCGCTGAACCGCGGGTTGCGCGCGACCTCCGCGAGCAGGTCCATCGCCTCGTCGAGGTGCTCGGAGAGCGCCCGCACCATCACGTAGACGTTCTCCTCGTCGGCGCCCACGTAGAGGTTGGCGCCGAGGAACTCGACGGCCTCCGCGAGCTCGGCGCTCGAGCGGCGCCGCGTGCCCTCCTTGAGCATCTGGGCGACGAGGTTCGCCAGCCCGGGCAGCTCGTCCGGATCCTGCGCGCTGCCGCTCTGGATCACGAGCCGGAGGTAGACGAGCGGGAGGTGTCCGAAGCGCACCGTGTTGACGTCGAGGCCGGCGGCGTCCGCCCGGGCGACGTCGGGGAACTCCACGTCGCGCGGCGGGCCGCTCTCGGGCGGGGGCTGGCGCGCCGGCTCGGTGCGCACGACCTCCACTGTGGTCTCGTCGCCCGTCGTCTCGTCACCCGGGTCGGGCGTGGCCGAGGGGCCGCACGCGAGCATGCTCAGGGCCGTCAGGCCGATCAGGGCGCGCTTCACTGCTCGCCTCCTTCCTGCTGCGGGGGCTGGGGCACGACGTCGAGCACCGTGCGGTTGGTCTCCGCGAAGTACTGCCCGGCGACGCGCTGGATGTCCTCGCGGGTCACCGCCATGTAGCGCCCCATCTCCTCGCGGATGTGCTCCGCGTTGCCGTGGTAGAGCTCGTACTCGGCGAGGCGCTGGCTCTTCTGCAGGTTCGACTGCAGCCCGAACACGAACGTCGCGCGGATCCGGTTGCGGGCCTTCTCCAGCTCGCGCTCGGTCACGCCGCGGCGCGCCACGCTGTCGAGCTGGCCGTAGATGACCTCGCGGGCCTCCTCGCCGGTGTGCCCCTCGCTGAGGATCACCCAGGCGCTGAACAGGTCGGGGCCGCGGCGGTCGTCGGTGCCGATGAACACCTCCTGCGCGAGCTCTCGCTCCTTCACGAGCTCCTGGTAGAGCCGCGAGGACTCGCCGTCGCCGAGGATCAGGCCCATCATCTCGAGCGCGTAGTGATCGGCCTCGCGGGTCGGCGGGATGTGCCACGCGAGGTGGAACGCCGGGCGGGGCGCCAGCGGGTCGAGGATCGTGTCGACGCGCTCGGACGTCTGCGGCGCCAGCTCGCCGGGCGCGTACTCGGGCAGCTCGCCCGAGGGGATCTCGCCGAAGTAGCGGCGGACCAGGGTCATCGCCTCCTCCGGGTCGAAGTCGCCGGCGATGCTGAGGACCGCGTTGTTGGGCTTGTAGTAGGTGTCGAAGAACTGCTGCACGGCCGACAGCGGCGCGTTCTCGAGGTCGGCGATGTCGCCGATGGTCGAGTGCGCGTACGGCCAGTAGTCGCCGTAGGCCAGCTCGTTGATGCGCAGGAAGCTCATCGAGTAGGGCTGGTTGCGGTAGCTCTGCCGCCACTCCTCCATCACGACCTGCCGCTGGTTCTCGAAGTTCTCCTCGGTCACCGCGAGCGAGCGCATGCGGTCCGCCTCGAGCCAGAGCCCGAGCGCCAGCTCGTTGCTGGGCAGGGTCTCGAAGTAGTTGGTGCGGTCGTGGCTGGTGGTGCCGTTGAGCGAGCCGCCGCGGTTCATGATCAGCGAGAAGTGCTCGCCCTTGGCCACGTTCTCGGAGCCCTGGAACATCATGTGCTCGAAGAGGTGGGCGAAGCCAGAGCGGCCGCGCTCCTCGTTCCGCGAGCCGACGTCGTAGTAGACGCTGATGGCCACCGTCGGCACGGTGCGGTCGGGGCTCATCACCACGCGCAGCCCGTTGTCGAGCTGGGCCCGCTGGATGGGCAGGCTCGAGAGCGGCGTGCGCTCCCCTTCGGCGGCGCCTTCTTCGCCGTCCTGAGCCGCGGCGAGCGCCACGAGCCCGGTGGCGAGGGCGAGGGCGCCCAGGCACGAGGTCATCGTCTGGATCTTCGTCATGCCGGTCCTTTCACGCGAGGGGCTACGTAGGTCGCGGCGCGCCCCCCGAAACCCCGAGCGGTCCTATCATGGGGGGACGGGGGAGAGTAGGGGACGATCCATCCGCGCTTGACGGCGTCGCCGGCGAGGCCCTAGCCTGACCGACCCTTTTCTCCGAGGTCCCGATGACCGCCGCCGTCCTCTCCATCGGCACCGAGCTCACGCGCGGCGAGCTCACGAACTCGAACGCGAGCTGGCTCTCCGAGCAGCTCACCGCGCTCGGCTGCGAGGTCTGCGAGCACGTCTCGGTGCCCGACGATCTCGACCGCATCGGCGCGGCGCTGAAGCGGCTCGCCGCCGAGCACCGCTGGATCGTCGCGACCGGCGGCCTCGGCCCGACCACCGACGACCTCACCGCCGAGGCGGTCGCGCGGGTCGCCGGCGTGGCGCGGGTCCGGCACGAGCCCTCGCTCCGCATGATCGAGCGCCGCTTCGCCGCCGTCGGCCGCGAGATGAGCCCGTCGAACGCCAAGCAGGCCGATCTGCCGGAGGGCGCCGACCCGCTCGAGAACCCGGTCGGCACCGCGCCGGGCTTCGCGGTCACGATCGGCGGCTGCCGCGCTTGGTTCCTGCCCGGGGTGCCGCACGAGATGAAGCGCCTCTTCGCCGACCACGTGCAGCCCGCGGTCTCGCGAGGGGTCGAGCGGGACACCCACCAGGTCCACCTCCGCACCTTCGGGTTGCCGGAGTCGAAGGTGGGCGAGCTGCTCGAGGGCGTCGAGGCGCGCTTCGAGGGGCTCACGCTCGGCTATCGCGCGAGCTTCCCGGAGATCGAGGTGAAGCTCCTCGCGCGCGCCGAGAGCGAGTCCGCCGCCCAGGCGGTCGCGCGGGAGGCCGAGGAGGAGGTCCGGCGACGGCTCGGCGACGCGGTCTTCGGCAGCGGCGAGGAGCGCTACCCGGCGTACGTCGGCCACGTGCTGCGCGACCGCGGGCTCACGATCGCGCTCGCCGAGAGCTGCACCGGGGGCATCGTGGGCTCGCTCATCACCGACGTGCCCGGCAGCTCCGAGTACATGCTCCTGAGCGCCGTGACCTACTCCAACGCCGCCAAGACCGAGGTGCTCGGAGTGAGCGGCGAGGTCCTGCGGGGTCACGGCGCGGTCAGCAGCGAGGTCGCCGCGGCGATGGCGGACGGCGCGCGCCGGCTGGCCGACTCCGATCTCGCGGTCTCGATCACCGGCATCGCCGGCCCCGGCGGCGGCACCGAGAGCAAGCCGGTCGGCACGGTGTTCATTGGCGTCGCCCGGCGCGGCCGAGAGACGGTGACCCAGGTGCACGCCCTCGGCGGCGACCGCTGGCGCATCCGCCGGCTCTCCGCCTACCTCGCGCTGCGCGAGCTGGTGCGCGCGGCCAAGGCGTCCTGAACGGGGACGCGCCGGTCGCCGCGGGCCGTGATATCCCTGAGTCGTGGACGACGAAGAGGGCGTCTCGGCGACCATCGCGCACGCGATCCGCGACGCGCTGCAGGAGCTCGGGCTCGACGCCGACGCGATCTGCGCCGAGGCCGGCCTCGAGGCGGACGACCTCGACGACCTCGACGGCCTGATCCCCACCGACCGCGAGGAGGCGCTCTGGCACGCCGCGATCCGGGCGGCGGGCGAGGACTTCGGGCTCCTCGCGGCGCGCTCTCTGCAACGAGGGCGCTTCCGGGGGCTCGAGTTCGCGGTCCGGAGCGCGCCGTCCCTGCGCGACGGGCTCTCGGTCCTCGCGCGGTTCAGCGCGCTGCTCCACGGGCGGGAGATGTTCGCGCTCGAGCCCGACGAGGACGGCGGGGTGCGCCTGGTCTACGACTCGCCGCACGAGGACGATCCCCATCGCCGGGTGATCACCCACTTCGCGATGCTCGGCACGCTCGAGATGGCCCGCAGCGCCACCGGCGTGCCCCTCGCGCCGCGTGGGGTCTCGCTCCGGCAGCCCTCGAGCCGGGATCGGCGGCTCCTCGACCGCGCGTTCGGGGTGGAGGTGACGCTCGGCGCTCGGCGCGACGCCATCGACTTCGCGCCCGAGCAGCTCGCGCTCCCGATGAGCGAGGCCGACCCCGAGCTCGCGAGCACCCTCGAGCGCTTCCTGCAGCGCGAGCTGGCCGACCGGGCGCGCGACCCGGGCCTCGACGTGGGGCTCGAGCTCGAGGTGCGCCGGGAGGTCGGCCGCGCGCTCCCCTCCGGCGACGTCTCGCTCGAGGCGGTCGCGGGCCGGCTCGGGATCTCCGCCCGCGCGCTCCAGCGCCGGCTCGCCGAGCGCGACACCTCCTTCCAGGAGCTGCTCGACGACACCCGCCGCGAGGTCGCCGAGCAGCTGCTCCGCACGGGCGGAGTCAGCATCTCGGGCGCCGCCTACCTCCTCGGCTACTCCGAGGTCTCGGCCTTCCACCGCGCGTTCAAGCGCTGGACGGGGCTGACGCCCGGGCGGTTCCGGCGGGTCGCGTCGCGATCTGCATGAGATCGAGCGCCTTCGGTCAATGAAGGCCCCTCGGGGGCCCGTCATGTTGATCCCCGTGAGCAGCTCCGATCTCGTCACCCTCGGCGAGGCCTTCGACGACGTCGGCCTCGGGCTCGTCCTCCTCCACGAGGACGGACGCACCCACGTGAACTCGACCGCCGCGTTCCTCCTCCACGCCCGCGGCGACGACGGAGTGGCGCTCCTGGCGCGCGCGAGCGGTCGCAAGCCGGAGGCGATCGCGCGGTGGCTCCGCTCCGCCCGCAGCGGCATCGCGAAGGCGCTGACCTGGACCGAGCCCCTGCCCTGGGGCGGCCAGGTGCGCGTCTCGGCGCGGATCCGCTACCCGTTCGCCGGGCTCGCCGGCTGCTCGGGGGTCGTGCTCGAGGACGTGGCCGCCGTGGTCGCGCAGCAGGGGGAGATCGCCGAGCTGCGGGCCGAGAACGCCGAGCTCCGGGCCCGTCTCCGCGGCGAGTCGTCCGGCGTGCAGCGGCGGCTCGATCGGAAGCAGATCGCCGAGTAGATCCTCGGCTCGATCTTTTTTCTCACCGGTTCCGTCAGTCGCGCGGGGCGCGCTCCGTCTCGGTCGGCGTGGGCAGCGCGGCGGAATCGTCCTCCAGCGTTGCCGCACCCCACACTTTCTGATACTGAACGGATCGACAGGTTCCGGCGGCCCGGGCGTTGAAGCGCCACGCGGCGGACGATAGGAGAGCACCCATGGCGAAAACCGAGCGCGACCCGAACAAGGACAAGGCCCTCCATCTGGCCATCGGCTCGATCGAGAAGACCTACGGCAAGGGCGCGATCATGCGCCTCGGTGACCAGGAGCAGGCGCCGGCGGTGCCCGTCATCTCGAGCGGCTCGCTGTCGCTGGACCTGGCGCTCGGCGTGGGCGGCTACCCGCGCGGCCGCATCATCGAGGTCTACGGCCCGGAGTCGAGCGGCAAGACGACCATGACCCTCCACGCCATCGCCGAGGCGCAGCGGGCGGGGGGCGTCGCGGCCTTCATCGACGCCGAGCACGCGCTCGACGTCGGCTACGCGCGCAAGCTCGGGGTCAACACCGAGGAGCTCCTCGTGGCCCAGCCGGACCACGGCGAGCAGGCCCTCGAGATCGCCGACACCCTCGTGCGCTCCGGGGCGGTCGACCTCATCGTCATCGACTCGGTGGCGGCCCTCGTGCCCAAGGCCGAGATCGAAGGCGAGATGGGCGACAGCCACGTCGGCCTCCAGGCGCGCCTCATGAGCCAGGCGCTCCGGAAGCTCACGGCGACCGTCCACAAGTCCAACGCGACGCTCTTCTTCATCAACCAGATCCGCATGAAGATCGGCGTGATGTTCGGCTCGCCGGAGACCACGACCGGCGGCAACGCGCTCAAGTTCTACTCCTCGGTCCGGCTCGACATCCGCCGCATCGGCACCATCAAGCAGGGCGACGGCGCCATCGGCAACCGCACCCGCGTGAAGGTGGTGAAGAACAAGCTCGCGCCGCCCTTCCGCATGTGCGAGTTCGACATCCTCTTCGGCCAGGGCGTCAGCAAGAGCGGCGAGATCCTGGACCTCGGCGTCGACGCCGGCGTCGTGGAGAAGTCGGGCGCCTGGTACAGCGCGGACAACGAGCGCCTCGGCCAGGGCCGCGAGAACAGCCGGACCTTCCTCGAGGAGAACCCGGCCATCATGGACGGGCTCGAGCACAAGATCCGCGTGAAGAACGGCCTGCTCCCCGAGGACGCCAAGCCGCCGGAGGCCGAGGCCGAGGCGGACGCGGGCGACGACGCGGGCGACGACGGCTCGGACGCCAAGAGCGCCAACGGCAAGTCGAAGAAGCGCAGCAGCCGCGCGAGCGCCTGACCCGTCTCGGGGCGGCGTGCTATCCCGGGTCCGGTGCGCCGGACCGCTCCACTGCTCACTTCGGAGGCGCCATCCGGCCCGACGTCGGCTGCGGGGTGGCTGGGCCTCGTCCTCGGGGTCGGCTGCCTCTGCGCGTGTGGCGGAGCGCCGCCGCCGCCGGTGGAGGCCGCCGAGGCGCCCGAGCCCTCGTCGGTGGGGGACCTGGCCACCCTCGCCCCCGCCGACGCGACCCTGGTGGTCCTCGCCCGCCCGGCCGAGCTCTGGGCCGACCCGTCGACCCGGCGCGTGCTGCTCGCCGTCTTCGACGAGGCCCAGCTCGACGCCTTCTCGATGCGGACCGGGGTGGATCCTCGCCGGCTCGAGGAGCTGGTGATCGCGGTCTGCCCCGACGGGCACGTCGTGATCGGCCGCGGGCCGCTGGACGCGCCCTTCGCGGTGCGCGAGGCGGGGGAGCGCATGGCGCCGCTCGAGGCCTCGGTGGACGAGCCGCTCGTGCGTCGCGTGGGCTTCCTCGGCAGCGGCCGCGTGGACCTCGCGGCGCCGGCGGCGGACACGGTGATCTGGATCGACGGGCCGCCCCAGCGCGCCGCCGGCATCCTCGCCGCCGCCACCTCCGCCGAAGACACCCGCGAGCACGCGCTGGCGGGCACCGAGGCCACGGCGCTCCGCGCGGAGCGCGCGGAGGCGCCGCTGGTCGCCCTCGCGCCGCGGCCCCTCGGCTTGCCTCGCGACACCGGAGTCGGCCTGCTCCTCGCCCGTCAGACCGCGCTCGCGGTGGAGGCGCGCCCGGACGACGACGGCGCGCTGCGTCTCGGCATGGAGCTGCGCGGCGAGTTCCCCCCGGGCGCCGAGGAGAACTTCCTGGCGCTCGCCGCCTCCATCGCCGAGTCCGACCTCGGCGCGGCGCTCGGGGCGAGGGACGCGCTCCCGACCCTGCGCATCGAGACCGAGGACACGCGGATCTCGCTCCGCGCCACCGTGGCGTCGGAGATCCTCGCTGCCGGCCTCCGGACCCTGTTCGTGGCGGAGATGCGGGAGCTGCTCTCGATCACGCCGCGCCCGCCTCCGGGCGACGACGGCGCGGAATGAGCGCGGCTCTCCGGTTGTCCTGCGCCGGGAGGCGCAGCCGCGTTTTCGCCGTCGGCGGAATCGTCCGGTCGCCCGGATTTCGCTCAAGTCACTGAAATCACACGGAAACTCGGCCTGCTGATGCGTTGACCGGGTCCCCTGTCGTTGCTATGATCCGGGGGCTCGGTCGTCTGTCAGCCGACGGGCGCTGGAGGTCCACGGAGCCATGAACTTCAAGGTCGGCGACAAGTCGGTCCATCCCCATCACGGCGTCGGGGAGGTCACGGCCATCGAGGCGCGCGAGATCGCCGGTCAGAAGAAGGACTTCTACATCCTGAAGATCGTCGACAGCGGCATGAAGGTGATGGTCGCCACCGACGCCGCCGACCGCCTGGGCCTCCGCAAGGTCATCAGCCGCAAGGAAGCGAAGAAGGTCCTCGAGGTCCTCGAGGAGAAGAAGATCGCGGTCACCTCGCAGCCCTGGAACCGGCGCTACCGCGAGTACACCGAGATGCTCAACAGCGGCTCCCTGTACGAGGTCGCCAAGGTCCTCCGCGACCTCTCGCTCATCAAGACCGACAAGGACCTCTCCTTCGGCGAGCGCGGCCTCCTCGACAAGGCCAAGAGCCTCCTCGTCACCGAGCTCGCCGTCGCCCGCCGCTGCAAGGAGCAGCGCGTGCAGACCGAGATCGAGGAGATGCTCGGGTTGTGATTTTTGGGCGGGGTCGGGTCCGACCCCTCCCCCCCGCTGCGCCGTCAGACCCGTGTCCACTCCGGGTGCTGCCGCACCCTCCGTAGACACGGGTCAGCCGGCTCCGCGGGGCCCCCCCAACCCACTCCGGGGCCGTCGCTCCGCTCGGCCCCGACCCCAGCGACGGGGCGCTGGGGGCCCTGCGGCTCGCGCTCGCGCTGCGCGCTCGCTGGCCGCCTGCTGCCGCGGGATCGAACCGGGCGGGGTCGTGCGCGCGGCGACTTCGCTGCGCTCGTCGCCTTCCGTGTTCGTGCGGCGGCCTGCGGCGACTTCGCTGCGCTCGTCGCCTTCCGTGTTCGTGCGGCGGCGTGCGGCGAGCTCGCTGCGCTCGTCGCCTTCCGTTCGGGCGAGCTCGGGGACGATCTTCCCCATCCCCAAGTCCGGCGCTCGGACGAGCTCGGGGACGATCTTTCCCATCCCGAGTCCGGCCGCGTGGAGCTCCGGGCGGGCGGCTGCGGCCCCGGAGCTCACCTCGCGCTCGAGCGCGGCCGCCCGCGAAGCTGTGCGGGCGCACTTGGAACGCTGGCCGCGACGTTCGAGCTGTGCGGGCGCAGTTGGAAACACTATCCGCGACGTTTGAACTGTGCGGCGCACAGTCCAGTTGCGAACGGGAATCAACTGGGTTGTGCGGCGTACAGTCCAGTTGCGAACGGGAATCAACTGGGTTGTGCGGCGTACAGTCCAGTTGCGAACGGGAATCAACTGGGTTGTGCGCGCACAGTCCAGTTGCGAACGGGAATCAACTGGGTTGTGCGTGGCACAGTCCAGTTGATTCGCTCTATCAACTGGGTTGTGCGTGGCACAGTCCAGTTGATTCGCTCTATCAACTGGGTTGTGCGTGGCACAGTCCAGTTGATTCGCTCTATCAACTGGGTTGTGCGTGGCACAGTTGGAACGCTGCGGCTAGCGTTTGAACTGCGCCACGCAGCGCTGGGACGCCGTGGACGGTGTTCGGACTCGGCCCCGCTCAGCGCGAACGCCGTCGACAGCCCTCGCGCGCGGCCGGCTCGAGAAGACTCGTCGCGGGCACGAAACCGACGGGCGACGCCCCGGCTCCGGCCAGGGGTCCGGTCCCGGCACTGCGACCTGGAGTCGGTTCCGGCCTCGGCGTCGAACTCGCGCTCGCACTCGGACTCGAACTCGGACCCGGACTCGGAGTCGGACCCGGACTCGGAGTCGGACCCGGACTCGGAGTCGGACCCGGACTCGGAGTCGGTCCCGGTGTCGGCCTCGGACTTGGACTCGGCTCGGACTCGGACTCGGACTGGGACTCGGACTCGGTTTCGGTGTTGGTGTCGGTGTTGGTGTCGGTGTCGGTGTCGGTGTCGGTGTCGGTGTCGGTGTCGGTCTCGGTCTCGGACTCGGACTCGGACTCGGACTCGGTCTCGGACTCGGACTCGGACTCGGACTCGGACTCGGACTCGGACTCGGACTCGGACTCGGACTCGGACCCGGACTCGGACTCGGACTCGGACTCGGACCCGGTCTCGGTCTCGGTCTCGGTCTCGGTCTCGGTCTCGGTCTCGGTCTCGGTCTCGGTCTCGGTGTCGGACTCGGACTCGGTCGCCGGACGGGGCAGTCGGTGGCCTGTTCCTCTTCGCCTCCCCACCTCCCTCCTCCCCCCACAAAGAACGCAGCCAAGCCAGAACGAGCCGAGAGGGACTCCGAGAAGGAGCCACCCGAAATCGGCGAGTCGGCTAGGCTCGGGGCATGGAGCTGGCGAAGCTGAAGTACGACGACCGGGGGCTCGTGACGGTGGTGGCTCAGGATCACCGCACCGGGGAGGTGCGCATGCTCGCGCACGCGGATCGGGCGGCGCTCGAGCGCACGATCGAGACCGGGTTCGCGTGCTTCTACAGCCGCTCGCGGCAGAAGGCGTGGATGAAGGGGGAGGAGAGCGGCAACCGGCTGCGGGTGCAGAGCGTCTGGCACGACTGCGACGCGGACGCGGTGCTCTACCTCGTCGAGCCCGAGGGGCCGAGCTGCCACACGGGCCGGGAGAGCTGCTTCTTCGAGCGGGTGAGCCCGGGGGCGGGGGAGGGGAGGGCGGCGCCGGTGCTGCTCCACCTCGAGGGCGAGCTCGAGCTTCGCAAGTCAGCCAGCGGCGCGAAGAGCTACACCAAGTCGCTGCTCGACGAGGGCGCCGCGAAGATCGGGGAGAAGCTGCGCGAGGAGGCCGACGAGCTGTCGGTGGCCATCGCCGACGAGAGCGACGCGCGCGTGGTCAGCGAGGCCGCCGACGTGATCTACCACCTGATGGTGGGGCTGCTCTCGCGCGGCGTCGCGATGGCCGACGTGCAGGCGGAGCTGGCGCGTCGCTTCGGGGTCTCCGGGCACGACGAGAAGGCGAGCCGCTGAGCGGGCTCACGGGTCGACGGATCGGAACTTGCCATCCTCGAGGACGAAGCGGGTCGGGCCGTCGATGCGGCGCTCGTCGATCGAGTGGGCCGGGTCGCCCGGGAGGACGAGGGCCATCACGCCGGCGTCCTGATGGAGCTCGGGCTGCACGGGCGCGGGGACCCGGGCTCGCGCGGCGGCGATCGCGTCGTCGATGGTGCGGTGGCCGGCGAGCTGCTCGACCGTGCGCAGGGTGGGGGGCGGCAGCGAGATCACGCCGGCCTCGAACTTCTCGAGCGCGGCGTGGGGCGCGAGCCACTCGCCCGCGGTGACCTCGACGCGATCGTGGGCCGCCTCCTGGGCGCGCGGCGCGCGCGCGAGGAAGAAGCGCGCGTCGTAGCGGCGGCGCTCCGCGGTGGGGGTGACCCAGCGCGACCACGGCGTGAGCGCGTCGGCGCGCAGCGTGATGTCGTGCTCCTCGAGGATGGGGAGCAGCGGCGCGCCGTCGTTGAGGGCGGCGCGGCTCGCCGCGAGCTCCGCCTCGTCGGCGCCGTCGCCGAGGAGCACGCCCGCCTCCTCGAAGGTCTCGCGGAGCGCGGCGACGTGGAGCGCGAGGCCGCGCGTGCCGTCGTCCTCGCCCATCATCGCCGCCGCCTCGTCCGCGCTCCGTCCGCGCAGGCGCGCGAGCAAGCCGGGCGCCGCGTCTCCTTCGTCGAGCGTGCCGCCCGGGAAGACGTAGGCGCCGGCCATGAAGCCGCTCTTCGCGTGGCGCTTCACCATGAAGACGGAGAAGCCGTCTGCCTCGTCGCGCACGAGGATCACCGTCGCCGCGTCCCGAGGGGTGACGGGCGGCGCGCTGGGATCGAGCTCGATCAACCTTCGAGCACGCGCGTGGTCGGCACGCCGATCGCGTTCGCGAGGCGGGCGATCGTCTCGAGCGACGGCGTGTGCCGTCCGGCCTCGACGCGCGCGATGTTCGGGCGGTGGATGCCGGTGCGGCGCGCGAGCTCGGCCTGGGTGAGGCCGGCGGCGAGGCGCAGCTCGCGGATGCGCTGACCGAGCTTCACGCCGTCGACCTGTCCGTTGGTCGCGCCGTTGGTGGCGCCGGCGAGGAGGCTCTTGCGCGCGACGGTCTGCGCGGTGAGCTCGAGCGTGCCGCCGCTCTCGAGCGTCAGGACGGCGCGGGTCGCCTCGTCCTCGAGGGAGATCTCCTCGATGTCGGTGCCGTCGTCCTCTTCGATGTGATCGCGCTCCACGAGGACCGCGTTCCCGTCCGAGAAGATCGCGAGGAGCTCCCCGCCGCGCGGCGAGACCGTGAGGTACTCGAAGCGCTGCGCGCGGCCCGCGTCGGCGCGGCGCGAGAGGGTCGCGACGATGCGGCCCACGTCCTCGGAGCGGCGCGCGACCATGCCGGCGCAGAGGTCGTCGAGGATGTCGTCGATCGCGCTGACGTCGACGTCGACGGGCACGCTGACGATCGGGCAGGCGCCGAGCGCGCGCGCGAGGCCGACCGCCGCGAGGAGCTCGTCCTCGTCGTACGCGCTGGCTCCCGCGTCGATCACGACCGACGCCCCCTTCTCGAGGTGGTCCGCGAGCTGATCGGGACGCGCGGCTGCCGCGTCGAGACCCGCGGCGGAGAGCGCCTGATTCCACTGCTGCTCGAACAGCGAGCGGTCGGTGAACAGCGTGACCGTCGTCTGCGTCGCCCGGGATGACATCTTTCCTCCGGATGCGCTCTTGGCGCCGTCGGCAGGGGATCCGTTCCCGCGCGCCACGTCGGCGTCACGGGTGAGGGTGCGCGAGGTCGCGCGGGTCGTTTCCGTCTTGGTCTTCACGGCGTCCTCTCGGTCCATCTACGGCAGAGGTGCTCGGACCTGCCACGACTCGGGTCGATCGTCACGTCGCTCTCGATCGTCCTCGCCCTCTCGCTCGATCGCGGCGCTGCGATCTCGAGGCCGCCGTCGGAACGTCGGGAAGGGAGGGAGAGCTCGGTCATGGTCCGTGTCGCGTCGGCGGTCTCGGGCCTCCGGCCGGCCCCGTTCTACACCGGGCCGCCCCGTCAGCAACGGAGCTGGGTGCGTCCCCCGAAGTGCCCCGACCGTCGTCCGCAGGTCGCCAATGAGGCCACGATTGAGGGCGGGCTGCAAGCCGGTCGAGCGACATTCGGAGCGGCCTTCCGAAAAGCTCAGTCATGCACGTGGGTTCGGCGCCGAACCCAGTCGCGCTCCGAGGTGGACGCGTCCGCGAGAGCGCGAACGAGCCCCTCACGCGAGGGCGCGGCGAGGTCTGGATCCGCGTTGACACCCCAGGGCGTGGTTGCTACCAAACGGCTCCTTCGGGCCTCCGGGCCCCGGGCTTCGGAGGCGGTGGTGTTCAAGTCGATCTGTATCTTCTCGGGCCATGCTCACCCCGCGCTGGCAGAGCAGATCGCCAGCTACCTCGAGGTGCCGCTGGGGCGCGCGAAGATCAGCACCTTCTCCGACGGCGAGGTGTTCGCCGAGGTGAAGGAGAACGTGCGCGGCGTCGACTGCTACGTGGTGCAGCCCACGTGCAAGCCGGTCAACGATCACCTCATGCAGCTGCTGGTGATGATCGACACGCTGAAGCGCGCGTCGGCCGGCTCGATCACCGCGGTGATGCCGTACTACGGATACGCCCGGCAGGACCGGAAGGTCGCGCCGCGCACGCCGATCACGGCCAAGCTCGTCGCCGATCTCCTGCAGGCCGCGGGCGCGTCGCGCGTCGTCGCGATGGACCTGCACGCCGGCCAGATCCAGGGCTTCTTCAACGTGCCCTTCGATCACCTCTACGCGATGCCGGTGTTCCTGAACTACCTGCAACCGAAGTTGCAGCCCGGCAGCGTCTGCGTGTCGCCCGACGCGGGCGGCGTGGAGCGGGCCCGCGCTTACGCGAAGCGGCTCGGCTCCGAGCTCGCCATCATCGACAAGCGTCGCGCCGCCGCCAACGTCAGCGAGGTGATGAACATCGTCGGCGCGGTCGAGGGCCGCGACTGCGTGATCATCGACGACATGGTCGACACCGCGGGCACGCTCACCAACGCCGCGAAGGCGCTGATGGAGCGGGGCGCCAAGCGGGTCTTCGCCGCCGCGACCCACCCGGTGCTCTCGGGGCCCGCCATCGACCGGATCCGGGACTCGGTGATCGAGGAGGTGGTGGTGACCGACACCATCCCCCTCCGCGAAGAGGCGCTGAAGGCCGGCAAGTTCAAGGTGCTCTCGGTCTCCCGCCTCCTCGGCGAGGCGATCAAGCGCATCCACAACAGCGACTCGGTCTCCTCCCTATTCGTGTGACGCCGCGGTGGCCGGGGCCGCGCTGGCCAGGTCCGCGGATCCGTGTCATGAGGGCGCTCCCCGGGTGGACCCGTCCGTCCGGGCGCCATTCGAAAGGAAGAGACGAATCATGGAAGCCAAGACGCTATCGGCTGAGGTCCGCGAGCTCCGCGGAAAGGGGCCGGCGCGTCAGCTCCGCAACCGCGGGCTGATCCCGGCCGTGTTCTATGGACCCGACACCGAGACGGTGTCCATCAGCTGCTCCCCCGTCGCGCTCGAGAAGCTCCTGTCGGGCAAGTACGCCCGTAACCAGGTGATCGAGCTCGACATCGCCGGGGACAAGAAGCTCGCGGTCGTGAAGGACCTCGAGGTCGACCCGGTCAGCCGCGAGCTGCTCCACGCCGACTTCTACGCGGTCTCCGAGGAGCGCCCGGTCACCACGACCGTGCCGTTCGAGACCAAGGGCCGCGCGCTCGGCGTCCAGAAGGGCGCGGCGATGCGGAAGCTCTACCGCGAGCTGCCCGTGCGCGCCTTCCCGCAGAACGTGCCGGACGCGATCGTGCTCGACGTCGCCCCGCTCGACCTCGGCGCGGTGGTCCGCGTCGCCGACCTGAAGCTCGACGAGGGCGTCGAGGTCACCTACCCGCCGACCCGCCGGGTCCTCATGATCGAGGCCAAGGAGCGGAAGAAGAAGGCGGACGAAGAGGAAGCGGCCGCCGCTCCCGCCAGCTGAGCGTGCGCCGGGCGCCCTCCCCCGAGGGCGCTCGGCGACCGATCTTCACCGTGTTTCTCGTCGTCGGACTGGGCAACCCGGGGCCCAAGTACGCCCGGAACCGCCACAACGTGGGCTTCATGGTCGTGGAGCGCCTGGCGGGATCCGAGCCCTTCCGGGACAAGCTGAAGGGGCGCTTCGCGCGGACCCGCCTGGCCGGCGAGGACGCGGTGCTCCTCGAGCCGCTGACCTTCATGAACCTCTCCGGCGAGTCGGTTCAGGCGGCGATGCAGTTCTTCAAGGTCCCGCTCGAGCGCGTGCTGGTGGTGCACGACGAGCTGGACCTCCCGTTCGAGACCGTGCGCCTCAAGAAGGGCGGCGGCGCGGCCGGCCACAACGGCCTCAAGTCCATCATCCAGCACTGCGGCGGCCCGGACTTCCTCCGGCTCCGCGTCGGCATCGGCCGCCCCGAGCGCGGCGCCGTCCAGGGCCACGTGCTGAGCGATTTCTCATCCGACGAGGGCGCCCGCCTACCGGATGTGCTAGAAGACGCGGCCCGCGCGGTGAACGCGGTCCTCGAGGTCGGAGTCTCGGCCGCGATGAACCGGGTCAACGCGCGAAAGCAGACAGACTGAAAACCCACGTCGCGCGTCTCCACGGAGCGCGCGGCTCCTCGCTCCCGCCTCGTGCGGGGGCACAACCCGAGAGGAACCCATGAGCGCAGCAACCACGCAGCTCGCGCGCGAGTACGAGCTCGTCTACATCCTGCGGCCGTCGGTCAACCCGTCGGACGCCCGCAAGGTGGCGGACCGCATCACCCAGATCATCGACGGGCGGGGCGCCAAGCTCACCCGCGTCGACAACTGGGGCAAGCGCAAGCTCGCCTACCCGATCAAGAAGCACACCCGCGGCCACTTCGTCCTGGTGAAGCTCGTCGGCGGCAACGACGTCGTCGCCGAGCTCGAGCGGAACCTCCGCAACTTCGACGACGTGATGCGCTGGCAGACCATCCGCACCGAGATCGAGCACGATCTCGGCAGCCTCGAGGTCGACCCCGACGAGGTCGAGTTCAAGGAGATCGAGGCGGGTGAGGACGACGAACAGGATCCGACCTTCGAGGAGCGCCTCGGCATGAAGCCGCGGGAGCGCCAGGAGGCCAAGTCGGACCGCTCGGACGACGACTCGGACGACGACTCGGATTCGGACTCGGACGATGACGACTCCGATTCGGACGACGACGACTCGAGCAACGACGACGACTCCAGCTCGGACGACGACTCGGATTCGGAGGAGGAGTGAACATGGCTGACAACGACGACAAGGCAGTCGGCGACATCGTCCGCAAGGCGAGCCGCGCGGACGATCCGCTCGGGATCCGCCGCCGCTCGGGTCGCAAGCGCGCCCCGGCGTTCGTCAACGAGACGGACTTCGTCTTCGACTACAAGGACCCGCAGACCCTGCGCCACTTCATCACGGAGCGCGGCAAGATCGTGCCGCGGCGCATCAGCGGTCTGACGGCCAAGCAGCAGCGCGAGCTCACGCGCCAGATCAAGCGCGCGCGCATGATCGCCCTGCTGCCCTACACGGCGGTGAGGTGAGCCATGGCGAAGACCACGGTGCAGGTCGTCCTCCGCGACGACGTCGAGAACCTCGGCCGCTCGGGTGAGCTCGTCCGGGTGAAGCCGGGCTACGCTCGCAACTACCTCCTCCCGCGCGGCCTCGCGGCGATCGCCACCCACGGCAACGTCGCGCAGATCGAGCACGAGAAGAAGGCGGCGGTCGCCCGCGCCAAGAAGCTGCGCGCCTCCGCCGAGGAGCGGGCCGCGGAGCTGTCGAAGGTCTCGGTCGAGATCTCGGCGCAGGCGGGCGAGAACCAGAAGCTCTTCGGGTCGGTCGGCTCGAAGGACATCGCCGAGGCGCTCACCGCGAAGGGCGTGGAGGTGGATCGCAAGAAGATCCAGCTCGACGAGCCCATCAAGGAGCTCGGCGACTACGACATCGCGATCAAGCTCGGCTACGAGGTGTCGGCGACCATCAAGGTGAAGGTCGTCGCCGCGAGCTGAAGCTCCGCGTGCGCGAGGAGCGGGGTGATCGGCTTCGGCCGGTCGCCCCGTTTTTCGTTTCCGTCAGTCCGCTCCGCCGTCGCCCGTCCGTATCCTCGATGCGACCTACCCCGCTCCGCCCTCTGATGTTAAACCGGTCCGTCCGATGGTGATGCCCGATCCGCAGTCCTTCGATCCCGGGCCCTTTGGTGGCGAGCGACCGTCGGGTGGGGGGCGCGTCCCACCCCACTCGCTCGACGCGGAGCGCGCGGTGCTCGGCGGCATCATGCTGGAGAACAACGCGCTGAACTCGGCGACGCAGATCCTCTCCGCCGAGGACTTCTACAGCCGGGCCAACGCGACGATCTTCGAGGGCATGGTCGAGCTCTTCCGGCGCTCGATGCCGGTCGACCTCGTCACGCTCCGCGCCTGGCTCGTCGATCGCGGCGCGCTGCAGAAGGCCGGCGGCGACGAGCACATGCTCTCGCTGACCGAGACCATCCCCACGGTCGAGAACATCGAGCACCACGCGATCATCGTGCGGGACAAGGCGGTCGTGCGGCGGCTGATCACGCGCTGCCACGAGATCGCGGCCAAGGGCTACGGCGACTACGGCCCGGTCGAGGAGTTCGTCGACGAGGCCGAGAAGCAGATCTTCGACGTCGCCAAGCAGTCGGCGCGCGCGCCCTACGAGCACATCAAGGACGTGGTGATCCGGACCTTCGAGCAGGTCACCACCGCCGCCGAGCGCAAGGAGAAGATCACCGGCATGCCGACCGGGTTCTCCAAGCTCGACAAGATGACGGCCGGGCTGAAGGGCGGCGAGCTGATCATCGTCGCCGGGCGCCCGGGCATGGGCAAGACGGCGTTCGCGCTGAACGTCGCGCTCAACGCCTGCGCGGCGCGCGACTCACCGGTCGCGGTGTTCTCGCTCGAGATGGCGAAGGAGGAGCTCGCCCGACGTCTCCTCTGCAGCGAGGCGCGGGTGGACGGCGGACGCATGCGGACGGGCATGCTCAGCCGGGAGGACTGGACGCGGCTCACCAGCGCGGCCGGCACGCTGACCAACCTCGGCCTCTTCATCGATGACACGCCGGCGCTCAGCATCACCGAGCTGCGCGGCAAGTGCCGCCGCCTCAAGGCCGAGCACGGGCTCGGCCTCGTGGTCATCGACTACCTCCAGCTCATGCGGGCCGGCTCCAAGGTCGAGAGCCGCGAGAAGGAGATCTCCGAGATCAGCCGGTCGCTCAAGGGCCTGGCCAAGGAGCTGTCGATCCCGGTGATGGCGCTCTCGCAGCTCAACCGTGGCGTCGAGACGCGGAGCGGCAAGGACAAGCGCCCGCAGATGAGCGACCTCCGCGAGTCCGGCGCGATCGAGCAGGACGCGGACGTGATCATGTTCATCTACCGCGAGGAGTTCTACAACCGCGACGACCCGGAGCTTCGCGGCCTGGCGGAGGTGATCATCGGCAAGCAGCGCGCGGGCCCGGTCGGGATCGTGAAGTGCCGCTTCTTCCACGAGTACACCCGCTTCGAGAACCTCGCCGACGAGGACTACGACGAGGACTTCGGCGGCGGCGGCGGCGGGGGAGGCGGCGGTGGCGCCATCGATCCCGGCCCGGACGACTTCGCCGATCCCTGATCGCCCACGCGTTGGGGTAACCTGAGCCGTGGCCGAAGAGCCGGTGTCGGGAGAAGATCAGGGCCCGCCCCTCGGGACGGTGCTCGAGGGGCGCTACGAGCTCGTCGATCACCTCGGCGAGGGCGGGGTCGGCTGGGTCTACCGCGCCAAGCACCTGCGCCTCGACACCGAGGTCGCGATCAAGATGCTCCAGGCGCCCTACGCGCAGCACGAGCTGTTGCGCCCGCGCTTCGAGCGCGAGGCCCAGGCGCTCGCCGCGCTCCGCCACCCGAACATCGTCTCGCTCACCGACTACAGCATCGCCGCCGACGGGCACCCCTACCTCGTGATGGAGCTGCTCGAGGGGCAGACCCTGACCGAGCTGATCGCCGCGGGGCCGGTCCCCGAGGCGCGAGCGCGGCGCATCCTCGGCCAGACCCTGGACGCGCTCATCTACGCCCACGGCCGCGGCTTCGCGCACCGCGACCTCAAGCCGGGCAACATCTTCCTCGTCGAGCTGCCGACCGATCCGGATCACGTGAAGATCCTCGACTTCGGCTTCGTGAAGCTGATGGACGCGGCCGAGACCGAGAGCCGGCCGGCGCTCACCCGCAGCGGGATCGCGTTCGGCACGCCGAGCTACATGTGCCCCGAGCAGGCGACCGGCGCGCCGACGGATCCGCGCGCCGACCTCTACTCGGCGGGCGTGGTGTTCTTCGAGATGCTCGCCGGGCGCAAGCCGTACGTGGGCGAGATCCCCGAGGTCATCCGCGCGCACCTGACCGAGCCCGTCCCCGGGCTCTCGGTCGGGGGCCAGCCCATCGCCGCCTCGCCGCCGCTGCGCGACTTCCTCGAGCGCGCGATGGCGAAGGCGCCGGGCGAGCGGTACCAGAGCGCGCGCGAGATGAAGTCGGCGCTCGAGGCGCTGCCGACGCCCGCGATCCGGCCCGCCTCGGGGCCGCTGATCACGACCGACATCTCGCTGGTCGAAGAGGAGCACACCGAGCCCGCGACCCCGGCGCAGATGGCGGCCGCGCGGGCGAAGAGCGAGGACTCGATCCGGATCCCGACCCGGCGCGGGCCGATGGGGTGCTTGCTCGGGGTGGCGCTGATCGGGGCGGGGGCGGCGGCGGGGATCTGGATGGGGGAGCGGGAAGGGCTCTGGGACCGGGAGCCGTTCGTGAGCTGGATCGGCGCCGTCGCCGGGTCCGAGCCCGAGGCCGTCGCCGAACCCGAGTCGGTCGCCGAGACCGTCGCCGAGTCCGAAGCCGAATCCGTCGCCGAGACCGAGACCGAGACCGAAGCCGAATCCGAGTCCGTCGCCGAGTCCGAGTCCGTCGCCGAGTCCGAGTCCGTCGCCGAGTCCGAGGCCGTCGCCGAATCCGAGCCCGTCGCCGAGGTCGTCGCCGAGCCCGAGGCCGGCGTCGAGGTGGGCGGCGGGGAGGCGCTGGAGGGGGCGCCGGATCCGGCGCTGGATCCCTGGACGGCGATGGCGGCGGACGGGACGCTGTCGGCGGCGCGGCGGCGGGTGGTGGAGACCGGGAGGCCGCTCTCGAGCGCGGCGGAGCGGCGGCTGAGGCAGTACGTGCGCGAGCACCGGAGCGATCCGCGGTCGCACCTCGTGCTCGCCGAGCACTTCCTCGCGCGGGGGTTCGAGACCGCGGCGGTGCAGCGCTACTCGCTCGCGCAGCGCGTCGACCCGAGCGCCAAGCACGACGCGCGCATGTTGCCGAACCTCGTGCACCTGGCCTCGCGGCCGACGACGTCCGAGCAGGCGGCCGCGCTCCTCCGCGACGTCTACGGCGAGGCCGGCCTCGCCGCGGTGGACGCGCGGCTCGCCTCGGGGGAGCTCGACGACGAGCACCGCGCGCGCCTCGCCGCCGCCCGCGAGACCGTGGCCGCTCGATAGGCTGTCGGGGAATCCACCGCGAACGGCGCGCGTCCTCACGGTACAGTGGCCGCATGCGACGATGGCTGACGACGCTCGCGCTCGGCTGCATTCTCGGCGGCGTGAATGGCTGTGGCGGGGCGACGCCGGCCGCGCGCACCGCGCCGACGGCGGAGGCGTCGATCGATCCCCCAGCGTTCCTCGAGCGGGTGGGCGCGGAGTCGACCGCGCTGCTCCAGCGGCCGAGCGCGTCGCTGGACGAGCTCGAGGCGGCGCGGACCGAGGCGCGCGGGCAGGACCGGCGGCAGGCGACGCGAGACCTGGTGGTGGGGCTGATGTTCGCGGCCCAGGACGCCGAGGGGCGCGAGGCGCGGCGGCATCGGCGGCGCGCCGATCGCTTCGCGACCGCCACCGTGCGCGGCTCCCGCGACCGCAACCTGCACGCGGAGATCGCCTTCGTGAAGATGTGGATGGCGTGGCAGAGCGGGGCCCGGAGCGCCGGCCGCCTCGCCGAGCGCTTCACCGAGCGGCACACCCAGTCCGGTCAGCTCGTCGCGCTCGCCTGGATGGTGCGGGGCGAGATCGCGTTCGCCGAGGAGCGGCACGAGGACGCGATCGCGGCCTGGCGCTTCGCCTTCGGGCAGCTCGGCACCCCGCTCTACGCCTACGCGCTCTACCGGACGGCGGCCGCGCGGCAGGCCCTCGGGCAGCCCGACGAGGCGGAGCAGGCGCTGGCCGAGGTCGAGCAGCTCGGCTGCGACGCGGAGGCGCACGCGGAGATCCGGCGGGTCGCCGTCGCCGCCGCGAGCGAGAACGGGCGCGGGCTGCGCCTCGACGTCGACGGGGTGACCCGCCCGGCGGCCTGCCCGGTGCCGACCGAAGAGGACGAGGAAGAAGACGAAGGCTGGCGCCCGGCCGAGTAGACCCATTCGCGGACAGGCGGGTATCCTCGCCGGCTGGGATGGGACCACGATGACTTCTCGCGCGCTGATCGCCACGCTCACGCTGCTCCTCACGTCGCTCTCGCCGACCCTCGCGCACGCGGGCGGCTTCGAGTTCGCCGGGCCCGGCACCCGCGCGCTCGGCCGCGGCGGCGCCTTCATGGCGCGCGCCGACGACCCGATGGCCCTCGGCTACAACCCCGCGGCCCTCGCGTTCCTCCCCGGCTACCAGCTCCAGCTCGGCAGCCACCTCATCTTCTACGACGCCTGCGTGGACCGCGCGGGCGGCTACGACGACAGCGACGTCTCGAGCACCTGGGCGTTCGAGAGCCGCTTCGGCGCGCCCGACTCGGGCGATCCCGGCAACTGGGTCAACCAGCCATTCCCGCAGGTGTGCCGCAGCGGCGCGCCCGGTCCGAGCCCTCAGCTCGTCTTCACCATGCACCCGCTCCCGGAGCTCGGCATCGGCTTCGGCATCCTCGCGCCGTCCGGCGTGGGCAGCGGCCACTGGGGCAACGACGACGGCACCCTCGAGGCGAACGGGCAGACGCTGCCGACCCCCACGCGCTACGGGCTGGTGAGTCAGGAGCTCTTGCTGTTCTATCCCTCGGTGGGCGTCGGCTACAGCCCGGTCGAGTGGCTCAGCTTCGGCGTGACGCTCCAGTGGGGCATCGCGGTCGTCGACTTCGTGAACCACACCAGCGCCGGCAGCGGGCCCGAGGATCCGGGCGACGACGTGCGCACCCACCTGCAGGCCTTCGACGGCTTCGTGCCCGCCGCCATCTTCAGCGCTCACATCGTGCCGATCGATCAGCTCGACATCACGCTGATGGCCCGGGTGAGCGACGGCATCGACGCCGGCGCGACCCTGAACCTCACCACGGGCACGTACGGGACCGGTCAGGTCGGCAGCCTCCGCCCGCTCCGGACCGAGCTGCCCGGGACGCGGCTCCAGGCCGGGCTGCCGATGCAGTTCGGGCTCGGCGTGCGCTACGCCGATCGAACCGAGCGCCGATACCGCGATCCCGAGGAGGCGGGCCGGGTCACCGGGCGCGTCGAGGACCGCATGCAGAACGAGGTCTGGGACATCGAGCTCGACCTCGTCTACACGTACAACGGCGCGGTGAAGGACTTCGTCGTCACCCCGCCGGCCGGCGCGGCGGCGAACGTCTGCGAGGCCGACGGCTCGGACGATCCCGAGGGCTGCCTCAGCCGCTTCGACGCCTCCTTGCCCGGTCAGCTCCCGCTGCCCCACGGCTGGAGCGATCAGTTCTCCGCTCGCCTCGGCGCGGACTGGAACGTGGTCCCGGGCACGGTCGCGCTCCGCGCCGGCACCCACTTCGAGACGAGCGGGCTGAGCTCGCGCTACCAGATCCAGGACGTCCTGCCGGGCATGCGGCTGGGCCTCCACCTCGGCGCGACCTTCCGCTTCGACGTCTTCGACTTCTCGATCGCCTACGCCCACATCTTCCAGTGGAGCGAGACGGTCACCACCGCCGACGCGAACTACCGGCACGTCGCCGCGACCGGCATGGAGGGGCAGTGCCCCGATCCCGGCGGGGCCGACTACGACCCGGAGAACCCGGTCACGAGCCGCGGCTGCTACCCGCAGGGCTTCGGCAACGCGGTCAACGCCGGCACCTACCACGCGGAGTTCAACGTGGTGAGCGCCAGCGTGCGGATGCACTTCCAGTGACCGTGCGCGCCTCGCGGAGAGGCGCTACCTCGATGAGATGACGATCTGGCAGAGGCCGGGGACCCGCCGGGTGCTGGTGGCGAACGACCACTTCGAGATCGTCGACGACGGGGCCATCGTCTGGGCCCGCCGCACCTCCGCCGGCTACGACACGCCGCAGCAGGTCTCCGACGTGCACGCCGACGTGGTGCGGATCCTCGACCGGCTCCCGCGCGACGCGCGCCAGCTCTTCCTCGATCTGCGCCGGGCGACCGGCCGCAACGACCCCGAGTTCGAGCGCGCGCTGGCCCCGCACCGCAAGCGCTTCCTGCACGGCTGGGTGCGCACCGTGATCCTCGTGCGCAGCCAGGTGGGGCGGATGCAGGTCCAGCGGCACGGGCAGGACGACGGCGGCGCGCCGATCGTGGTCACCGACCCGGCGGAGGCGGCGCGGCTGCTCGGGGTGGACGCGGTCGAGTGACCGGGACGTGAGAGAGCGCCTTGGGCGAGGGCGCCGGGCGCGATAAGCCCAGTCCCGGAGGAACCGCATTGCGCATCCAGATCCTCGGTGGCGGCCCCGGCGGCCTGTACGCGGCCATCTTGCTCAAGCTGCGAGATCCGTCGCACGAGATCCACGTCTTCGAGCGCAACGCGCCCGACGACACCTTCGGATGGGGCGTGGTCTTCAGCGACGAGACCCTCGGAAACCTCGAGGAGGCCGACCCGGTCGTCTACGCGCGGATCACCGAGTCCTTCGCCTACTGGGACTCGATCGACATCTTCTATCGCGACGCGCGCGTCCGGAGCGGAGGCCACGGCTTCTGCGGCATGTCCCGCAAGCGGCTCCTGCAGATCCTCCAGGAGCGCGCCCGCGACCTCGGGGTGGAGCTCACCTTCGAGACCGAGGTCGAGGACCTCGAGCGGCTGAAGGCCGAGGCGGACCTGCTCATCTGCGCCGACGGGGTCAACAGCAAGGCGCGGCGGCGCTGGGCCGACCGCTTCGAGCCGCACGTGGAGGCGCGCAAGAGCCCTTACATCTGGTTCGGATCTCCGGCGAGCTTCGAGGCGTTCACCTTCAGCTTCCGCGAGAACGACCACGGCATCTTCCAGATCCACGCCTACCAGTTCGAGGCGGAGACGAGCACCGTCATCGTCGAGACCGACGAGGAGAGCTGGAAGGCGGCGGGGCTCGACACCGCGAGCACCGAGGAGAGCATCGCCTACTGCGAGCAGCTCTTCGCGCCGGAGCTGGGCGGTCAGCCGCTGCTCGCGAACCGCTCGAGCTGGATCCGCTTCCAGACCGTGAAGTGCGCGCGCTGGCACTTCGAGAACGTCGTGCTGCTCGGCGACGCGGCGCACACCGCGCACTTCTCGGTGGGCTCGGGCACCAAGCTCGCGATGGAGGACTCGATCGCGCTCGCCGACGCGCTCTGTGCGCACGCGGCCCTGCCCGACGCGCTCGCGGCCTACGAGGAAGATCGGCGCCAGTGGGTCGGCCGGACCCAGAAGGCCGCGCAGCAGAGCCTCGAGTGGTTCGAGGACGTCCGGCGCTACTGGCACTTCGAGCCGACGCCGTTCGCCTTCAGCCTGCTGACCCGATCGCGCCGCATCACGCACGAGAACCTGCGGGTGCGGGACGAGGCCTTCGTCGAGGACGCCGACCGCTGGTATCTCGACCACGTCGGCCAGCCGCAGCCGCCCGAGGGCGCCAAGCCGCGCACGCCGATGTTCACCCCGTTCGCGCTGCGGGAGATGCAGCTCGACAACCGGGTGGTCGTCTCGCCGATGTGCCAGTACAGCGCCGACGACGGCGTGCCCAACGAGTGGCACCTCGTGCACCTCGGCTCGCGGGCGATCGGCGGCGCGGGGCTCGTCTTCACCGAGATGACCAACGTCGCGCCCGAGGCCCGCATCAGCCCCGGCTGCACCGGGCTCTGGAACGAGACCCAGCGCGACGCCTGGAAGCGCGTCGTCGACTTCGTGCACACGCGCAGCCGGGCGAAGATCGCGATGCAGCTCGGTCACGCCGGCCGCAAGGGCTCCACCAAGCTGCTCTGGGAGGGCATGGACGAGCCGCTCGACGGCGGCAACTGGGAGGTGCTCGGGCCGTCTCCGGTGCCCTACGGGCCGCGCAACCAGACGCCGCGCCCGATGACCCGCGAGGACATGGACCGGGTGTGCGCGCAGTTCGTGCGCTCGACCAAGCTGGCCGAGGAGGCGGGCTTCGATCTGCTCGAGATCCACTTCGCGCACGGCTACCTGCTCTCGAGCTTCCTCACCCCGGTGAGCAACCGGCGGGACGACGACTACGGCGGCAGCCTGCACAACCGGATGCGCTTCCCGCTCGAGGTGTTCGACGCGTGCCGCGCGGTCTGGCCGAAGGACAAGCCGATGAGCGTGCGCATCAGCGCGACCGACTGGGTGGAGGGCGGCTTCGACTCGGACGACTCGCTGGTGGTGGCGGCGGCGCTGAAGGAGCGCGGCTGCGACATCATCGACGTCTCCACCGGGCAGACCACCCCCGAGGCCCAGCCGGTCTACGGGCGCTGCTACCAGACGCCGTTCGCCGACCGCATCCGCAACGTGGTCGGCGTCCCGACGCTCACGGTGGGCAACATCACCAGCCACGACCAGGTGAACACCATCCTGCTCGCGGGGCGCGCCGACCTGGTCGCGCTCGCCCGCCCGCACCTGCGCGACCCCTACTTCACGCTCCGCGCCGCCGAGGAGCTCGACGAGCACGACGTCACGTACCCGCCGCAGTACCAGTCGGCGAAGCCGCGTCGCCGGCGGTGAGCGGAGGCGTCGCCGAGCTGGCGGATCGCCCGGTCGATCCCCGGCGGGTCGCGCGCTGGATGGCGGCCTTCGGTCTCCTCGCCGCGCTCGGATTGCTCGCGTCGGCGGAGCGCCTGCTCGCGACCGCGGACCTCGAGCCCGAGGCGGGCAGGACGCTGCGGCGGCTCGAGCGAGACGGTCCCGCGCCTGCGCCCGGCGCGCCCGGCCGCCTCGTGGTCCTGCTGATCGATGGGCTGCGGCGGGACGAGGCGGCGCGGCTCTCGAGCTGGCGTCGGCTCGCGCCGGAGGCGGTGACCGGCGAGCTCGCGCTCGACGCGCCCACGCTGAGCCGGCCCTTCCATCACTCGCTCTTCACCGGCGTGCCGGCCGACGTGTCGGGGGTGCGGAGCAACCGCTTCACGGGCCCCGCGCGGCACGACTCGGTGATGGACCGGGTGCGCGCGGCCGGCGGCGCGGTGACGATCCACGCCGAGGGCCTCGACTGGATGCGGCGCATGCACGGCCCGGCCGAGGGCGGCGACGAGGCGATCCCGGAGGCGCTGGGGGTACAGGGGGGCGAGGTGGAGGGCGCGCCGGGGCTGCTCGTCGTGCACCTGACCGCGGTCGATCGCACGGCCCACGAGGAGGGCTTGGGGAGCGAGGCCCACCGCGCCGCCCTGCGCGCTGCGGACGAGACGCTCGCGCGGCTGGCCGCGCTCGAGGGGGTCGCGCTGGTGGCGCTCAGCGATCACGGCCACGTCGACGGCGGCGGGCACGGCGGCCTCGAGCCGGAGGTCGCCCGGGCGCCGCTCCTGGTGCGCGCGCCGGGCCTCGCGCCCCGAGCCCTCGAGGCGCCGGTGCCGACCGCGGCGCTCGCCCCGGCGCTGTCGGCGTGGCTCGGCGTGCCTCGCCCGCGCTCCGCCACCCGGGCGGCGCCGCCCGCGCTGCTCGCCGCGCCGATCGACGACGACGGCCTCCTGCGCCACGCCTCGGTCGTCTCGAGCGGGGTGACGCTCGCGCGCGCGCGGCTCTCGCAGAGCCGCCGCCTCGGGCTGCTGCTCGTCCTGGTACTCTCGTTCGCCGCGCTCGGCCCGATCAAGCGCGCGTTCGGCTTCGACCGCTCCGTGCTGCTCGGGCTGCTGCTCTGGCCGGCCCTGCTGCTCGGGATCCACCTCGCGCTCGGTCGCCCGCTCTCGCTCTCGGCGATCGACACGCAGGCGCGCCACGTGATCCGGGTCGTCCTGCTCGGGGCGGGCTGCGCGGTCCTCGCGTGCGCGCTCCTCTTCCCGCTCGCGCGCGGGCGCCTCCGCCTCGCCCGGGTCGCGGCCGTCGTCGGCTGGAGCCAGCTCGCCGCCGCCTCCGGGGCCCTCGCCTGGGTCGGGCTCGCGCTCGGCCCGTGGCCGCTCGGCTCGCTCGGCCGCTACCTCGCGCTCCTCTTCGCCGGCGCCGCCGCCGCCGGCTTGCCGGTCGCGGCCGCGGCGCTGCTGACCGCGACTACCGATCGCGCGCGATGAGCGGCATCCCGTCCGAGGGGGCGAAGGTGATGCTGCGGCGGACGAGCCGGATGTCGACGCCGGGCGCGGCCTCGACCGTGAGGTGGCGGAGCACGGTGGCGAGCACGACCTGCATCTCGTAGAGCGCGAACGCCATGCCGATGCAGCGGCGCACCCCGCCGCCGAACGGGAAGAAGCCGTAGGGGCTCGGCTTCGCGTCGAGGAAGCGGCGCGGGTCGAAGCGATCCGGGTCCGGCCAGACGTCCGGGTTGCGGTGGGTGAGGTAGATGTTCGGGACCGCGATCACGCCGGCGGGGAGCGAGACCCCGCCGAAGGTCATCGGGCGCTGCAGCCCGCGGCCGACGAGCGGCACCACGGGGTTCAGGCGCAGCGTCTCCTTCACCACCGCGTCGAGCCAGGGGAGGCCGCGGGCCGCGTCGGGATCGATCTCTCCGTCCGGGAAGGCCTCGTCGAGCTCGGCGTGCAGCCGCGCGAGCGCCTCCGGGTGGCGGATGAGCCGGTGCAGCGTCCAGGCGAGCGAGGTCGCGGTGGTCTCGTGGCCGGCGAGGAGCAGGGTCATCAGCTCGTCGCGCAGCTCCTGCTCGAGCATGCGCTCGCCGTCCTCGTCGCGCGCCTCCACGAGCATCGAGAGGATGTCCTCGCGGTCACCCCGGCCCTCGGCGCGCCGCGCGCGGATCTCCGCGAAGAGGATCCGGTCGACGTCGTCGAGCAGCCGGCGCAGGCGGCCGCCGGGGCTCCTCGGGCCGAGGTCGACGCGCAGCGCCGGCACCAGCAGCAGCGGGTTCGAGACCCCGTCGAGCAGCTCGCCGAGGCGGGCCCGCAGCTCGGTCAGCGCCGCGCCCTCGTCCATGCCGAAGACGGTGCGCAGGATCACGTCGAGCGTGATGGCCTGGGTGTGCTCGTGGACCGGGAAGACCTGGCCGCGCGGCCAGCGCGCCATCGAGGCGAGCGTCAGGTCGCGCATCGTCTCGCCGTACTGACGCATGCGCTGCCCGTGGAACGGCGGCAGCAGGAGCCTGCGCTGACGCATGTGCCGCGGGCCGTCGAGCAGCAGCACCGAGTGCTCGCCCAGGATCGGCTCGAGGATCACGTTGGCCTCGCCGGCGTGGAGCTCGTCGCTCGGGCCGGTGAAGACCTCCTTGACGGCCTCGGGCGTCGACAGCGACACGAAGGGCGGCATGCCGACCAGGCGCATGGTGAAGGTGTCGCCGTAGCGAGCCCGCGCGCGCCGGACGAAGGGGATCGGCGTCCGGATCCACTGCGCCGTCTGGATCGCGGTCGGCGCGGACGGGCCGGGCGGCAGTCGCCCGTGACGGCCGCGGGCCCGCACGGTCTCGACCGCGGCTTCGAGAGGGCTGAGCACGACCGCAGCGTAGCTCAAACGTCGGCGAGGCCGAGCAGCACCAGGCAGAGATCGGCGACGTCCTGGAGGTCGGCCTCCGCCGTGCACCCGACCGCGCGGTCGGCCTCGCACACGAGCCGCTGGTAGCTCGGGGTGTCGAGGGTGCGCGGGCCCCAGACGACGACCTGGTGGTCGGCGAGGTCCCCGCTCGAGAGCAGGCGCAGCTCCTCGTCTTCGCCCACGCGCCGGTCCATCAGGACCAGGGCGATGTCGTCGCCGCAGAGGCGCAGCCGGCTCAGGGTGGCCTCGACGCTCCGAGCGACCCGGAGGTCGGCGCGCGCGCCCATGAAGTGCTGGAGCGCGGTCGCGGCGCGGTCGTCCTCGGTCCACACGAGCACCGTGCAGCCGCTGGCGCGCGGGATCAGGGTCGGGATGGGCCCGGTCTTCTTGCGGCGCACCTGGCGCACGCCGGAGCTGGCCGCGGGCGTGGCCTCGTCCGGCACGAGGTCCTCGAGATCGACGTCGATCTCGACCTCCTCGAAGAGGCTGGCCGGGGGCTCGCTGGCCGGCACGAGCAGGGCCCGGACCTGGCGGCGGGCCTCGTCGGCGCCGGCGAGCCCGAGCCGGGCGCCGAGCAGCGGGTAGAGCACGCGGTCGATCCACTCGGCGATCCCGAGCTGCGTGTCCTGGGGCTGGGCCCGCGAGACGTCCCAGTTGGCGCGGCGCAGCAGCTCCTCGCGCGTCATCGGGTCCATCAGCGCGTCGAGCGCCTCGTTCAACAGGTGCGCCCGCATCTGGCGCTGCGGATCGGAGACGCGGCGGACCGGAAGGTCCGGGACGGTCTGGGCTCTTCTGCGGGCGGCGCTCATGGTCGGGTTCCTCGTTTGCCCCTCGACGAGACCAACGACCGACCGCTCTGGATCTTGAGGCGCTCCTCGACCTGCTACTCGACCCCTTACTCCACCCCTTACTCCACCCCCTACTCCACACGGTGCGCGATCTCGGGCGGGGCGCGGTGAAAGGCGTTGCGTTCCGGGTCGTTGAAGCTCTCCCAGTCGATGGTGAACGGGGTGATCGTGGTCTCCCCGTCCCGCGACCGGTGCAGGGTCATCCCCATGGGCGTCACGTTCCGGTAGCTGCTGTTCGGGGGCAGGTCGCGGTTGCCGTCCCCGCCCGCGCTGAAGAGCGTGATCAACAGCCCCGCGTCGTCGTCGTAGACGCGCCGGAAGCCCTCCTCGACCTTCTCGTGTCCGCGCACCAGGGTCGTGCAGCCGATCCGGCGCATGAACGAGGCGAACTGCAGCTTGCCGAAGGGGAAGCGCGCGGTCTGCTCCTGCAGCGCGGCCGGGATCACGTCGGCGGCGCTCGGGTCGCTCCACATCATCTGGAAGCGCACGTCGGGGTCGTTGAACGTCGACAGATCCTGCCAGCGCTCCTTGAGGGTCCGGTCGCGCGGGATGCCGCCGTGCACGAAGAGGGTGCGGTCGAACAGGAGCACGTTCGGCAGCACGTCGAAGAGCCGCATGTACCGGCGGAAGACGTCAACCGGCAGGTGCGGCTTGAGCGAGTTGATCGCCTCGGCGGGCTTCACGCCGCCGTACACCTGGCCCTTGTACTCGATGTAGTACTCGTGGTTGCCGCGCAGCACGTAGACGTGATCGGGCGCCCGGGTGGCCATCTCCATCACCGTGCGCAGCACGCCGTTGAGGCTGAAGATGCCGCGATCGATGTAGTCGCCGAGCAGCACCAGCTTCGGGTTGGGGTGGTTGGCCGGGTCGCGCTTGTAGGCCTCGACCTTCTCGAAGAAGCGGGCCTGGGTGACCGCGCCCTTCAGGCAGCTGTAGCAGCCGTGCAGGTCGCCGAGCACCGTCAGCTCGCAGGCCTCGCCCTCGGCCGGCATCCACGCGTGGGTGTGGCCGTCGAGGAAGCTGGCGCCGCGCGGGAGATCGGCGACGGACTGGGCGCCCGCGAGCCTCCCCGCGCCCGCCGCGGCCCGCGCCTCGAGCGTCTCGATCATGCGGTCGACGAGGGCCAGATCCGCCGCGACCTGCTTCTCGATCTTCGCCGGGTCGGCGCTGTAGTGGAACTCGAACTGCTGGAAGAAGGGGTGATCGGCCTCGGCGCGCACGGTGACCGGCGCGGAGACCGACGCCCGGGGACCCTCGGCGGCGTCCTCGAGCAGCTCCATGTCCAGGCTCGACTCGAGCAGGGCGGCGAGCTCGGCCCGGAACTTCAGCTCGGCCGGGTGCAGCTCACCGTCGGCGCGGATCAGCTCGTCGACGCTCTCGAGCAGCGCCTCCTGGTTGCCCTGGTCGAAGCCCTGGAAGAGCTCGAAGCAACGCTGCTTGAGCTTGGCGTGCACGAAGTCGTCGCGGCTCTCGTCCTTGGCGACCGGCTCGTGGAAGAGCTCCTCCACCTTCGCGTCGATGCGCTCGAACTTCTCGTGGAAGTGCTTCGTGAAGCGGGCGACGAGGTCGGCGCGCACGTCGGCGCTCGCGTCGGGCATGCCGGTGTCGACCCGGCGCTCGACGAGCCCGCGAATGGTCTCCTTGATGAGGCCCCTCTCGGCGTCGTCGAAGTCACCGTCGATGTAGCCGAAGGTGGTCAGCGAGAAGATGAGCGCTTCCATCTGGCGCTCGGCGACGGACGGATCGGTGCTGAAGCGGAGCATGGAGCGGAGAATAGCTCCGTCGCCGGGTGCGCAGGCGCTCGGCCGTGGTTACCCTTTGCGACGCGACGGGGCGGCCTTACGTCCCGCGTGGGAGCGAGATTGTTGTCCGAGGCACCCCCGAGCGTAGACGAAGCGGCCGAGTACGCAGCCGAGCAGGCCGAGATCTTCAAGGGGAGCCACCGCGCGCTCTGGCGCCGCTTTCGCCGCCAGCCCATCGAGCTGCGCCAGTTCGCCGGGCCCGAGGAGCACGTCCGTCAGGTCTCGCACCTCCGGGTCGCGCACCTGACCGACATGCACTTCGGGCGCGTCACGCCCGAGCGGGTGCAGCGCGAGGCGGTGCGCATGACGAACGCGCAGGCGCCCGACCTGGTGGTGATCACGGGCGACTTCGTCTGTCACAGCCAGATGTACCTCGAGCAGCTCGAGAGCGTGCTCGCGGAGCTCGACGCGCCGACGATCGGCGTGCTCGGCAATCACGACTACTGGTCGGGCGCCGACGAGGTGCACCGCGCGCTCCGGCGGGCCGGCGTCGAGATCCTCAAGAACCGCAACACGGTGATCACCCTGCGGCACGAGCGCCTGCAGGTGGTCGGCCTCGACGACGCCTACACCGGCCACGCCGACCGGGACGCGGCGGTGAAGGGCCTGCGCAAGGACCTGCCGACGGTCGGGCTGAGCCACATCGCCGAGGAGGCGGACTGGCTCTGGCATCACGACGTGCCGCTCGTGCTCGCGGGCCACACCCACGCCGGGCAGGTCACGCTCGCGCGGCTCCACGAGCTCGCGGTCGGCAAGCTCGCCGGCCACAAGTACGTGCACGGCCTCTACGGCGCGCGTCAGAACGGGGGCGCGGAGAAGGGCGCCCTCTACGTCGGCGCGGGCATCGGCGCGGCGGTGATGCCCTTCCGGATCGGCGAGCGCGGCCGCCGCGAGGTGGCGCTCTTCGAGCTCGGCCTGCAGCTCGGCTCGATCGACGAGCACCACAGCGAGCAGCCCCCGCTGCCCGGCCGCAAGCCCACGCCGGCCCAGACCGAGAAGCGCAAGGCGGCGGTGAAGAAGAAGGCCGAGAAGCGCGAGCGCCGCCGCCAGAAGGCGATCAAGCGCCGCTCCTGAGCGTCAGGAGAGCCGCTCGAGCACCCGGCGGGCGAGCGCCTCGGAGGCGGTGAGCCCCGGCGACTCGATGCCGACGAGGTGCACCACGCGGCGTGGCTCCTCGGCGAGCACGAAGTCTCGCCTCGGCTCGCCCGGGCCCTGGAGCTTGGGCCGGACCCCGGCGTAGTCCGGGCGGAGATCCTCGTCGCGCACCTCGGGCAGGTAGCGGCGCAGCGCCTCGCCGAAGCGCGCCGCCTTCGAGGGGTCGACGTCGTAGCGCGGGGCGTCGACGTACTCGGTGTCGGGACCGGCGCGGAACACGCCGCCGAGATCCATCGTCACGTGGATCCCGAGGCCGGCCGCGCTCGGCAGCGGGTAGACGAGGCGGTGGGTGATCGCGCCGAGGCGAGGAGACAGGGCGAAGTAGTCTCCCTTGCACGGGTGCAGGCGCCATCCGCGCGCGTCCACGTCCACCCCGGCGAGCGCCGCCACGCGATCGCTCGCGAGGCCCGCCGCGTTCACCAGCGCGCCGGCCCGCAGCCGCACCGTCTCGCCCGCGCTCCGCGCCTCGACGCGCACGCCCCCGGCGTCGGCGTCGATGGCCACCGCCTCGGCGCGCCAGGCGAAGGTCGCGCGGTGGGCCTGCGCCTCCGCGAGGTAGCTGCCCACGAGGCCGTGCGCGTCGACCACGCCGGACTCGGGCGAGCGCAGCCCCGCGCGGGCCCGGACCCGCGGCTCGAGCCGCCCTACCGCCGCGGCGTCGAGGAGCTCGAGGGCCCCGGCGCCGTTGTCGATCCCGCGCGCGCGCAGCGCCTCGAGCCGGCCCTCGTCGCCGTCCTCGGTGGCCACGATCAGCTTCTCGGTCTTGCGGTGCGCGACGCCGTCGCGGCGGCAGCGCGCGTAGAGCAGCCTGCGCCCCTCCACGCAGGTCTCGGCCATCAGCGAGCCCGTCGGGTAGTAGAGCCCCGCGTGCACCACGCCGCTGTTCCGGCTGGTGGTCTCGCGGCCGGGCCCCGCCTCGCGGTCGAGCACGAGCACCTCGCGCCCCGCCCGGGCCAGGACCGCGGCGCACGCCAGCCCGACCGCGCCGGCTCCCACGATGACGACGTCGACCTCGTGCACGGCGCCCAGAGTGTACAGTCGGCCTCATGAGCGTGTTCAAGGACGACATCCTCGAGGGCAAGGTCGCCTTCGTCACCGGCGGCGGCTCGGGCATCTGCAAGGGCATCACCCGCGCCTTCATGCAGCACGGCGCGGACGCCGCGATCGTCGGCCGCAAGGCGGACCGCCTCGAGGCGGTGGCGAAGGAGCTGAGCGAGGAGACCGGCCGGCGCTGCGTCGCCACCCCCGCCGACGTGCGCGAGCCGAAGGCGGTGGAGGCGGCGCTCGACGCGGCCATCGAGCAGCTCGGCGACGTCGACATCGTGGTGAACGGCGCGGCCGGCAACTTCCTGTGCCCGGCCGCGACGCTCTCCTACAACGCGTTCAAGACCGTCATCGACATCGACACGGTCGGCACCTGGAACGTCACCCGGGCCGCGTTCGAGCGCGGCCTCCGTGACCGCGGCGGGGTGATCCTCAACATCTCGGCCACGCTGCACTACGCGGCCACGCCGCTCCAGACCCACGCGTCGGCGGCCAAGGCGGCGGTGGACTCGCTGACCAAGAGCCTCGCGCTCGAGTGGGGCTCGATGGGCATCCGGGTGAACGCGATCGCGCCCGGCCCGATCGACGACACCGAGGGCATGACCCGCCTCGCGCCGCCGGACATGAAGGCCAAGCTCGAGAAGGCGGTCCCGCTCGGTCGCTTCGGCCGGGTGGAGGACATCGCCAACGCCGCGCTCTTCCTCGCGAGCGACGCGGCGAGCTACGTGCACGGGGAGATCTTCGTGGTCGACGGCGGCGCGTGGCTGCCCGGCATGGGCGCCGCCTTCTCGATGTGATCAGTCGCCGCGGGCGGCGGCCGCCAGCTCGAAGACGTGCGGGTCGTCCTCGCCCTGCGCCCGGAGCCACGCCTCGAGCTCGAGCAGGTACTCGAGGTTCGGCCCGCTCGGCCCCCGCGCGCCGCGGATCTGCGCCGCCATCTCGTCGAGGGGCGCGGGCCCGAGGAAGCTCGGGTTCTCGGCCGAGGCCAGGTAGACGAGGCCGGGGAGGGCGTCGCCCGCCGCGCTCAGCTCGACCTCGTGTCGCTCGTAGCCGCCCTTCTCGCGGTGATCGAGCTGGGCGATCACCTCGGCCCAGACCGTCTCCGAGACCCGGTAGGCCATGCCGGCGGTGGACGCCGACGGGTCCCTCACCAGGGTGACGACCCGGCCCGGCGCGCCCGGGACGCCGCGATGATCGGTCGAGCCCTGCCAGAAGCGCCGCGCCCAGCCCCGGAGCCGCGCCGGCCGCCGCTCGAGGTGCTCGAAGGCCGGCCGCCACACCAGCGACCCGTACCCGAAGATCCATCTCAGCCCGCTCACGGTCCGAAGATGGCGGGTGGCGCCTGCACTCGCCACCGTGCCAACTCGCCCGGGGGGAATCGTCGCCAATTCGCGGGCGTCGAAGACAACTGAGGCGCTGATGTCACAGTGGAATCGCCCGGATCAGCGACGATGCGCCGATGCGGCCCGTGGCCCAGTATTTGTATGAAAGTCCTCTCGGAGTGGAATCGAACATGGACGCAGCCGAGAAGAACGCCAAGACCCCGCCGCCCATCCCGCGAGGCACGTTCTCGGACGTGGTCCCGGTGAGCCGGAAGCGGGTCGACGTGCCCAAGCCGCCGCCGCTCCCCACCGGGCTCGCCTCGTCGCGGCCTCCCGCTCCCGAGAAGAAGGCGATCCCGGCGAAGAAGGTGGCGGCTCCCCCGCCGCCGCTCCGGGTGCCGCGCCCGGTGCGCATGCTCGCGCCGCTGCCCGAGGTCTCCGACGACGAAGACACCGTGCCGGAGCTCGCCGAGGACGACACGCTCGACCTCGACGCCCCGCCGGAGCCCGGGCGCGCCGCGCCTCCGATCCGCCTCGCGCCCACTCCGCCGGCGCTGCCCACGCTCGACGCGACCCTCGACCTCGACGGCGACCTCGGCGAGGAGCTCGAGGACGCCGAGACCCTCGACGTGCGCAGCGACCGCGTCGACCTCGAGGACGTCGTCGGACAGATGGGCGGCCCGCGCGCCTCGCTGATGCCGAGCCTCGCGCCCCAGCCGCTCGGCCCGCCGCCCGCCGCCGAGGCGGACGACGATCGCCGCCGCTACCTCGCCGCCTGGGTCGTCGCCTCCCTCGCCCTGGTGGTCGGCTTCGGCGTGGCCGCCTGGTGGGTCGTCGCCCGCTCCCCCGCGCCGACCCCGGAGCTCGCCGCGGCTCCGACGCCCGCGCCGGTCGTCGAGGCGCCCGAGCCCCCGGCTCCCGCCGAGCCCGAGCTGGCGGCCGAGCCCGAGCTGGTGGCCGAGCCCGAGCTCACCGCCGAGCCCGAGCCCGAGCCGGTCGTCGTCGAGCCCGTCGCCATCGCGCCGCGCCCCGAGCGCATCGCCCGCCGCGCCGCGCGCCCGCGCCCGACCGCCAGCCCGACCCGGGCTCCGGCGCCCGCCCCGGCGGCCGAGCCCGCGCCTCCCGCGGCCCGCCAGCCCGACCCCGCGCCGCCGCGGAGCGCGCCCGCCCCCGCCTCTGGGGAGCTCCACGCGCTGCCGACCCGCGCCGAGATCCAGACCGCGATGGACCGCGTCCGCCCCGAGATCGAGCAGTGCGGCGCCGACGCCCGAGGCTACGTCGCGCGGGTCCGCTTCACCTTCGTGAGCAGCGGCCGCCCGACCCACGCCGTCGTCAGCGGCGTCTCCGGCCAGACCGCGAGCTGCATCGCCCGCGTCGCCCGCGGCGTCCGCGTCCCGCCCTTCGCCAACGACCGCATGAGCGTCGAGTTCCCCTTCACCCTGTAGCCGCCCGCTTCGTCGCTCGCCGCAATTAGTTTCGCGCAAAGACGCAAAGCCGCCAAGGGGTGGGGTGGCAGCGGGATGGCGGGTGGCCGGCGGGTGCGGTGCTGTGGGCGGCTCGGTCGCCGCAAGTTATCTCTCGCAGAGGCGCAGAGCCGCAGAGGGGCAGCGGGGTGGCGGGTGGCCGGCGGGTGCGGTGCTGTGGGCGGCTCGGTCGCCGCGATTTTGCTCTCGCAAAGGCGCGAAGCCGCCAAGGGGTGGGGTGGCAGCGGGATGGTGGGTGGCCGGCGTGAGGCGTGCTGGCGGCGGCTCGGTCGCCGCAATTTATCTCTCGCAGAGGCGCAGAGCCGCAGAGGGGCGGCGGGGTGGCGGGTGGCCGGCGGGTGCGGTGCTGTGGGCGGCTCGGTCGCCGCGATTTCGCTCTCGCAAAGGCGCGAAGCCGCCAAGGGGTGGGGTGGCAGCGGGATGGTGGGTGGCCGGCGTGAGGCGTGCTGGCGGCGGCTCGGCGGCTGCAATTTATCTCTCGCAGAGGCGCAGAGCCGCAGAGGGGCAGCGGGATGGCGGGTGGCCGGCGGGTGCGGTGCTTTGGGCGGCTCGGTCGCCGCGATTTTGCTCTCGCAAAGGCGCGAAGCCGCCAAGGGGTGGGGTGGCAGCGGGGTGGCGGGTGGCCGGCGTGTGGCGTGGGGTGAGCGGCTTGGTGACCGCAATTAGTTTCACGCAAAGACGCAAAGCCGCCAAGGGGGTGGGTGGCAGCGGGGTGGCGGGTGGCCGGCGGCTCGGTCGCCGCGATTCTGCTCTCGCAAAGGCGCGAAGACGCCAAGGGGTTGGGTGGCAGCGGGGTGGCGGGTGGCCGGCGAGTGCGGTGTTGGCGGTGGCTCGGCGGTCGCAATTTATGGCTCTCCTAACGTAGTCGTGGGTGCCCGAGGCGCCTGAATGGCAGCGCGCACCCCCTGCGCGCCTCAAGGTTGGGTTGTCGAGACTCAGCCAAGAGGAGGCAGGGGATGCGCAGCCTGAGGATGC